>ULQS01078041.1_pt1 | contig 17945 bp, 17 predicted proteins | sample 1954751 | NCBI WGS metagenome assembly ULQS01 (sample SAMEA4835662, study PRJEB28245) | human gut metagenome | biome: gut microbiome; material: fecal sample | place: Denmark | collected 2008 | reverse complement strand
TTTTTCACATGAGGGACGTTTCCGGCAGTGAGCCGTGAGACATCCCTCTTTTTTGTCCTGTCGGAAACGGGTGTCTTGCTGTCGGGAATGGGTGTTTTGCTGTAGTAAAACAATGGAACAAGGTATTTGGCAAGAGATTGAACAGCTATACCACAAGTTTTAGCAACTTGGTGTCAGCGAGGCGGGTAGACTATGAGAAGTACTACCTCTATTCCCTCATTGCTCATTCTACCGCCATTGAAGGCTCCACGCTGACGGAACTTGAACGCAGCTACTCTTTGACGAGGGAATTACGGCGAAAGGCAAACCGCTTGTTTACCATTTGATGAATGAGGATTTGAAGAAAGCCTACGAACTGGCAAAAGGAGAAGAGGAGCACAACACACCTGTTACTTCGGCTTTCCTGCAAACGCTGAATGCAGCCCTGATGCGTTCATAACGTCATGGGCGGTTCTTTCTATTCCTCAAAAGGTGAGTACCGCCTATGTGGCGTTACGGCTGGTATCGGTGGACATTCTTACGTGAACCACCTGAAAGTCCCTGCCAAGGTAGAAGAACTTTGTGCTATTCTGCAAGAGAAACAAAAGACCGTGGAAACATTTCGGGAACAATATAATTGAGTTTTAATGCCCACCTCAATTTAGTACCGATTGACGCTGTCCAAAATTTTGTGTAAATGGGAACAATATTTTGGACAGTGTCGTATTCGACAGTAGCATTTGGACAAGCTCTCTTTTAGGTGTAGACATTTAAGCTGACTACCCTTCTTTCTTCGGCAGTAACTCTATTTTCTTCTCATTGTCAGTAAGTAAATAATACGCAATAAGTATGAGTTCATTTGTAGCAGAGGCATTATCAAAATGAGCAATAGGTTGATTCTTGGGTTCGTAGAATACGTCTCCTGCCTTCATATATTGAGAAGCCTGACCGTCTATCTGAAACAACAAGTTTCCCGAGACAACATACCTGAAAACCGGACAAGGATGCAAATGGTAATCAGCTTTTCCTCCTTTCGGAATGACAATTCTTTCTACTACGATATTGGATAGAGTATGCTTCTCGTTCAAATGGAGATAAAGAAGATTTTCCCTCGTAACTATATTTGTTTTTGTCGTTCCGCAACTATATAAAAGTAATGCAAATACAGATAAAATAATTTTGTTCATATCTTTTTTGCTGCAAAGTAGGCATAGAAAAGACATAAACTCATTGACCTATGTTAAGGGATTTAATACGGCTTAAAGATTCCGCCCTAATTCCCAAATAAGATGCAATATGATATTGCGAAACATGTTGTTCTATATTGGGATAGGTTTTCAAAAGTAGTTTATATCGGTTGTAGGCATCGTCCGTCAACATAGCCGTTTCCTTCCGGCATTTATTGATAAAAAGCGTGTCTGCAATATATTTGCCCAATTTATACCATTCGGTAGATTCATTCAACAGACGGTCATAATCTGATTTATCCAGGCAATATATAAATGAATCTTCTAAGGCTTGTATGCTTCCTATACACTCTTTTCCTGTGTGAGAAAACTCTGGTAGGAAATCCTCAAAATAGAAGTCGCTATTATGTTCTTCTCCCTCTTTACTGATATATGAACGGAGTACACCCGACTTGACTATCCCGATAAAAGAACACACTTTTCCTTGTCGAAGTAAGAAGTCGTTCTTCCGCACATATACCATCTTGCATAGTTCTATCAGACGCAGGTATATCTCAGAAGACAGACCTATCTGATGTATAATGAGTTGTTCAATCATATTTTTATATCAAAAGAAATGCAGTGTTAAGAAAACCTACCACAACTACAGTTGCATGTGCAAAATGGGGTAAGCTTTACCTTCTCCATACCTATCATCCTTCCCAGTTATATTGAAACCTATATGCTGATAAAATCCAACCGCTTGTATGTTTTGCTCATTCACATCCACCTTATTTATTCCCAAACGTTGGATGGCATATGTCACTAATTCTTTTCCTATACCTTTACCTCGATACTAGTTGTCAACAAATAACATTTCGAGAGTGGTCTCATAGAATCCCATAAAGCCCATTAAAACTCAGTCTTGCTCAAATCCGTATAACGTGACTTGTTGGAAATATAGTGGAAGCCGAGTCTTATAGTATAAGAAGTCTTCCTCTTTTAGAAAATGGTGTGTGTTTGATACGGCACTTTCCCAAATCCTTATCAAAACAGAATGCTCACCGGATTCAATATTTCTAAGCATACTCGTTTTCAGATTATCCGCCTTTCAAATTCGGCGATTGTTAACCGCCGAATTATATATTACGCCCAATGGATTCAAATCTATAGTTACAAAATCACTTTATCTCTATCTAAATCATCAACTCCGGCAAGCTTTTTTAAAGGATTTCCCCCACGCATGCAACCTGTGGCTCAGTTACAGAACATCTTTGTTTTTATCCATTACATATTACTATACTGGAGCTATGCAATAAACAGGATTGATGTGGAATTTTGTTGTAACGACTATGTATTAAAAGAGGGGCTGACTCGTAACTTTGAGTCAGCCCCTTTCGCGTTCTTTTTTTTAATAGTTCTCTTTTCTCAGTTCGAAATAACTTTGCGGATGGTTGCATACCGGGCATATTTTGGGAGCGGATTTACCGATAACGATATGTCCGCAGTTACGGCAGATCCAAATGCATTCACCCTCACGTGAGAATACGACTTTATCATCAATGTTTTTAAGTAGTTTGCGATAGCGCTCCTCATGATGCTTTTCTATTGCGGCAACACCTCTGAATTTAGCCGCAATTTCAGTGAAGCCTTCTTCTTCAGCCTCTTTTGCCATACGGTCATACATATCAGTCCATTCATAATTCTCACCTGCTGCCGCATCTTTCAGATTCTCCATGGTAGAAGCAATCTCGCCATTATGCAAATATTTGAACCATAACTTAGCGTGCTCCTTTTCGTTGTTGGCTGTCTCTTCAAAAATAGCAGCAATCTGCTCGTAACCGTCTTTCTTTGCTTTTGATGCATAGTAAGTGTACTTGTTACGTGCCTGAGATTCTCCCGCAAAAGCTTCTAACAGATTCTTTTCTGTTTTTGTTCCTTTTAATTCTTTCATAATTTTAAATTAATAGTGATACATAAAGTTGAATAAATATTGCTTTGATAAAAGCGATGTCATATTGTTATTTCTCCACATAAAGCTCTGTTCATGTCTTTTCTTATGAGTGTATTGTCTGAATATTTTCCTTGCAAGAACATAAGTTTTGTAGCGGCACTCTCAACTGTGCTGTCATAACCGCTTATCACACCTGCGTTTTTTAACTGATATCCGTTGTTATATCGGTTCATCTCCACACAACCTGATATGCATTGGCTTATATTTATTACGGTCACTCCGCGGTCGGACGCTTCCCTAAGTATTCGTAGGAGCCATTCCTGACGCGGTGCATTCCCACTTCCATAGCTTCTCATGACGATACCTTTTAATTCCGGTGCGTCAAGTACATGCCTCACAATGTTTTCTTGTATTCCAGGGAAAAGAGAGAATATGACGACATTCGGATCCAGTTTTGTGTGTGGAATCATGGGGCGTGTGAAGTCCGGTTTCAGTATGAAATGATGATTGAAATTGAATCCAACTCCGGCATCGCACAAGTGCGGATAGTTGAACGAATTGAATGCGTTGAAACCATCGGCATTTTGTTTTGTACTTCTGTTCCCTCTTAAAAGTCTTCCGCTGAAATATATGCATACCTCCGGAACGATTGCATGACCGCTTCGGTTCTTTGCGGAGGCAAGCTCAATACTTGTTATCAGATTTTCCTTGCCGTCGGTACGAAGCTGCCCTATCGGAAGCTGGCTTCCTGTAAGAATTACAGGTTTTGTAAGGTTCTCCAGCATAAAAGATAAGGCAGAAGCCGTATATGCCATGGTGTCTGTTCCGTGCAGCACCACAAATCCATCGTATTGGTCGTACCGTTCCGATATTATATTGACAAGTTGAATCCACATCATCGGTGACATGTCACTTGAGTCAACAGGATTACTGAATTGATAAGTGTCTACATCTGCTTTAATATACGAGAACTCAGGCATGTTACTTATGAGATGATTGAAGTTCAAAGGCTCAAGAACACCTGTTTGTGGGTTGCACCCCATCCCGATGGTCCCTCCTGTATATATAAGCAATACCTTGCTGTACTTGATGTTGTATCTGTTGCTCATACGATGTAAATGTATTGAGATAGCAAAGATACTATAAAAAGATCATTCTTTGAAATAAATCCTTGGAATTTATTGTTTAATTGGATAAACAAAGTTAATTAATCTTTGGTAGAAGAGTGAGAGTTATTATCCTTGTCGTATTGCTTAGTTTATCCACCTGTATTCTTTGTGTACATCGCTATCAGTGCTGTAAAAAAGACCTTTGCGGGTATTCCGGATTATTTCACGGCAGAGCTTTTGCACTTCTGATTGTGAGTATCGTTGTAAAATCAAATATTATAAGTTTAAGGTAAAGTATATGATTAAAATTTATAATAAAAGAATGGATTTGTCCGTTAAAAGTAGTATAGCAGTATTAATGAACATAGGAATGAGAAAAAGGACTTATATATTAATGCTCTCATTAATGAGCTTCATGATGGCTTTCTCACAAAAGGATACGAGGGTCGGATATCGTGACATGTTCAGAGAGTTCAATACATTACAGGGCGGTATGACCAGGTATGACGGGTGAAATTTTACGGTAGAGAATTTTTATGACATTCCATACTGGCATACAGCCAGAAACGGCGAATACAGAACCTGGCTTTCCGAAGATGTGTTCTGCATAGAAAAGACAGATTCCGACAGAAACGGCTATATCAGTTTCTATAAGTTTTTTGACGCTTTCGACACACGTCCGGACTCGGTATCTCTGCACGGAGAGATAATGTTGCAGTCAGACTCCGCCGTCTTTCTTTGCAATGTCAATAGAAAGGGTTTGATGGACAGCAAGGAGATATCTGCGGCAGATAATAAGTCATGGACAAAGTTCAATGTGTCAATCCCTTATAAAGAAGGACTGAACTATACAGGAATACAGTTTTATATTCTTGGAATGTGTTCCGGCGACCGGGTGTTTCTGCGCAATTTCGGTATGGATGCGGACGGAGTCAATATAGACGACTATATAGGTAAAAAGCCCTCTGCTGAAGACCATGAGTTTGATGTCTCGTCAATGTTCAGATTCGACAATACCGCTCTGACAGATGAACAGGCTGAACGCCTGGAGACGATATGCCTGGTCTGGGGCTTTTCCAAGTATTACAACGATAGAATAAGGCAAGGGGAAAGAGACTGGAACTATGACCTGTTCAGGATTCTCAACAGGACATACAATCAGAAAGACAGGACATCGTTCAACAGGGCTCTCGCGGAATGTATACCTTCATCCAAAGCATCCGGGAAAGACAAATACCGTCGTTCTGCCAACAATGACAGCATAATATCGCAGCTTTCATTCGACTGGATGGCGAGAGAACGTCTCGGACGCAGTCTTTTCAAGAAACTGAAGCAAATGCGTGAAGAACAGCACGGCAGTGCGCTGATGAGTGTAAGCTACCAGAACAGCAACGATGAGATTATCCAAGAAAGGGTCGTCCTGTTCAAGAACGAGAGCGCGTATCCTGACATCAGTCCCAACGATGACGGCTACAGGATGCTCACTCTATTCCGATTCTGGAACATGATGTACTATTTCCATCCTTATATAGGACATTTCGAAAAGAGATGGAGAGAGCTGCTGCCTGAATTCATAAGGATTTTCGCAAAGGCAAGAGACCGTAAGTCTTTCGACACGGCATGCGCAAGGCTTGTATTTGCGATGAAGGACAGTCATACGTTGCCATACGGTCTTGAAACCAACATCGACGGCGAGCTTCTATGGAAGAATAATAATTATCTGCCGGTGGAGACGGTGATGGCAGATTCGTGCTGAATACTTATAACAAGGATAAATGCTGAAAATTATCCCAATGACGGAATCCAGCCGGGAGACTATATAACAGGAGTAAACGGCAGGTCTTTATATGATATAAGAAAAGATGTAGACAAGTATAACCACTTTGCCAGCCTTTCAGCCGACCAGTACGCACCGGCATATATCTCATTTCCCGGCAAATCGGTTACTTACACGGTTGAGAGAGACGGAGAGATAAGGGACATACGTATCAACGACTTCATGGATTATTGGGAAAGATACAGAGCCATGGAAGACAACACTCCTTCCACATATACATGCGGAGACGGGATAATATATGTAAATCTCGGGACAATCAATGCGGACTCCTTAGCTAAAGTCTTGAATAATAATATTGAAAGTAAGGCTATTATATTTGACATGAGGGGGTATCCTGTCGATTATCCGGCTGTTCTCGATACACTTACCTGTTTTCTTTATCCAGAGCCGCGGAGGATAATGCGGATGTCGTATGCCGATTTGAGCTCTCCCGGAACATTCAGGTCGAACAACAGCTATACAATAAAATATGGCAAGACAAATCCTTATTACTATAAAGGCAAGGTGGCTGTACTCGTAAACGGTATAACCATAAGTGCGGCTGAATTACTCACCCTTGCTATAAAAACGCTCCGGATGCAATCGTGATAGGCGAACCTACAGCCGGAGCACTTGGACGTGTTACATGCCAACCTCTTCTCGGAGGAGCCTCCACAAGGATAACGGGCGCGGGAGTATATCTTAATGACGGGAGTTGCACCTATCCGGACGGGATTCCGCTTGATTTCACCGTTCATCAGACACCTGAAGATGTAAAAGCCGGCAGGGACACACAGTTGGAGTTCGCAAAAAGACTTTTATCAAAAAAATAATCAATAATTGTTTCGTTGCTTTCTGTTTGCGTCAAGAGTGTCCGCATGAATGATTATGTTCATGCGGACGCTCCTCTGGCTTGTAGGTATACGTATGGCATATTCCGCAAACAATATATCATGATTATATAAACAATGTAGCTGTAGGGCGATTGGGATGACTGCTGTCGGAAATACGGCAAATGTGTTATGACAGACACATACACCCCGTGTTCATATAATGACATAAAAAAACCGTCAGACTAAGTCTGGCGGTCAATCTCTCATTTTTCTGTTCTTAGCTTGATTAGAGGCTGTCAGCAACTGCAGAGTCACCGGCAACAGTTGTGTCAACTACGGCTGCTGTGTCTGCAACAGAGTCAGCGTCAGTAGCAGCTGTGTTTGTTTTGTTACCACAAGATGCGAATGAAATAGCTGCGATAGCTACGAACATTAAAACTAATTTCTTCATTTTCTTTGCTTTTTAAATCTGTAAAACAATCATTTGTTTATTAAAACGATGCAAAGGTAAGCATTTTTTTCTTATCACATCATCTTTTTTGATTTTTTTTTTATTCTTTGCGTAACTTTTTTTTAATTACCTGATAATCAGTCGTTTCGTAACGTATAATTAATGTTAACGACTTTGTCATGCCTTGATGCTGTCCTTGACATGCAGCCAAATGTATGTCGTGTTACAATAATTATGCGTGATTATTCATGGATTTCAGCGTATTCTTTGCCAGAGATAAGGCCTGCCGGATATGCCGCTCCGCATTCTCGCGCACCGTGCTTCTTGGATATTTTATATGCGTCATGCGGAATTTCTGCAATCCCTACAGTTCTTCATGCATCAGTCTGATTTTGTATAGACGTCATGCGGATTTATTTTCGGTTTCGGCAAAGACATCTTAGTATACATAGAAATGGAGTGGAAGTAAATATGCAGACACGAATTTATAAACAAAAGATTAGTAGGAGGAATGCGTTTTCATCATCTGTCACGTCCGCACAATTGCCACATGCAGTTATACATCTTTTAATATATAGTATAGCAGGGCTGCCAGCTGGCTGGTGCGTGAAAGTTACATAACTATTTATTGTGCATGTCCGGTCATTTATGCTATGCGGTGTCAAAAGTGTTAAATACGGCATTCTCATACCGGTAAATTAGGTGATGTTAAAAACTATCAGTATATTTGTGTGCATAAATAGTTATAGAAAACCATTCGAATCATCAAAATAATTATCACTATGGACTTTATATTTATGCTTGTTGGTATTGTCATCTGGCTTGTCTGTATGGCAGGCAGTCATTTGACAGGTCGCGGTAAATAGCTGGAAATTATTCTTTTTATATAAAACATATTGCTTTCGGCAATCTGAGAACAAGCTCTCATTGCTCTCGCTGGCATTGTTTTTACATAAAATGATTTCGGCACTGAGTCTCTGTTTTTTCCATTGAACTTATCAAAATCATCAAGTAGCGCAATATCTGTAAGGATGACTGCAAGGTAGTCTTGCAGTTGCAGACAGGCAGATTGCATTGTCTGTTGTTTTATCAAATTCTGGTACAAAAGCTGTTTTTGCGAATGTTTCGAACGCACAAGGCAAAGACCTTTAAAACGGTCGCGCGTTCATAGGCATCCTGATCGCAGCTCTGAAGCGGAGGATAAATGCCGTAATGTTGTTGCAATCGGTTTGCGTAGTATTGGTTGAGTGTTACTCAGTTGGACAGAAAACAAATAAATAACATTGATAGTAAAGCGTCGGTAACGCGACGCGCTTGTTTGATTTAATAAAAACCGGATGCGTTAACATCCGGTTATAAGTCCCGGAAAGTCCGGGCGTAACGGCGGGATATAATACCGCCAATTTACAAAAGCGGCTTTTTATGAGTTTCTTAATTTCGTTTAAAGTGTGGCGGTTAAAAATAGAGTTTGCTATTACGTTTAATGTAACGCAATCTATTTGCCACGGCGCGGCGGTAATGTTAACGGCATTTGCCGCCGCGTTTCGCTTTTGTTCTGCAAATATAGAGTTTATTTCTTTCGGTTGTTCCTTCTGTTAGGAATAATTAAGTAAAAACTCAGTAAAGCCGTAAGACGAAAGAAGCGATGTAAGGTTATGAAGAGACTGAGCTGTTTGAGGTAAGCCGTAAATGTATTACTGAGAAATTGAATATTTGTTCAAAATTAATCGATATTATAAATCTTATCAGCTGCATCTATATCTTGACCATCATATTATGCAATATTTGTATAAGGCAAGCCGTGCTTGGCAAACCGTGAGTAAGCTCGACTGAATACGTATTTAAAATCGAGGCAGCGACAGACATACCCGTCAATGTCTGGACTGATATGCAGTCGGCATGCGGTATTCAGACTGTATGGTACAGCATAAGACTTAATGCAGTATTTGACAATATACTCAAGACAGTTGCTATGCTTTGATTTTCAATGGTCAAGAAATTCCACTGTCAATGACTTTCAACGTTGTACGGTTCTTATTTCCCAAAAGATTTAACCCGAATCGGTCATCAGACTTCATCCTTGTTTCGCACTGCTGTCAGCCGGATTGTATTCAGCTTTTATCGGAAATGTAGCGGGCTGCACCGGAAAAAGCTGGAGGCAAGATTACGGCAGCAGTGCGGAATTGTAGTTATTTTGAATACTCCGACCTACGTTGGTAACTTGCGGAAATGATAGAGCGTTTCAAAAAGAGAGTGGAGAAGAAAATAAACGACAACTTTTAAAACATGCAACCATGACACAGAAAAAAGCATTAAACCAATTAGAGGAATATTGCAGGGTGAACAATATGCACCTTATAAATTCAACCTTTATAAAAGGTGCGTACGCTCTTGTAATTCACGACGCACCTGGCGAATGGGTGCAGGGTGTGGCAAACATGCCTTGCCGCCGTTTGAGCGGATATTTAACCCCGAAAGAGCTGCTTTTGTGGCTTGACGGCTATCATGCAGGACTTCAGGCGAACAAAAACAAATAAACTATGGAGACAGGGAAGGACCTTTACTCCTACAAAGTCGTAAAAAGGGGTGGCAAGTACATTATAATTTCACCATACGACGGGCGGAAGATAGGAACGCTTCAATAAATTCACTTATTTTGTGGATTATGTAAAATAAAAGAATTATATTTGCACCAGCAAAGACAACGCTATGCTAATCTAATTTGACAAAGACTACCTGCGCGAACTATTTGTGCAAGGTCGGACGAACGGCAAGAAACACCGCTATCAACCCGAAATAATAAAAGGTTACAAAAAGTGCGTGATGTTCTTAAAACGAGCAAACAACGTGGAGCAACTTTACCCTATCCACTCCTTGAACTACGAAGTTTTACAGGGCGACAAAAAGGGTGTTTCATCCGTGCGAATAAACAGGCAATACCGACTTGAATTTACAGTAAGGGATATTTTAGGCGAGCAAATTGTCACAGTGTGCCGTCTATTGGAAATAAGCAACCACTACAAATAAATACAAATATGGAAACAGCAAAGAGAATTTACAGACCTGACGAGTTGCAGCCGTCCGAGCCTATACATCCGGGCGAAATGCTGAAAGACGAATTGCAAGCCCGTGGAATGTCGCAAAAGAAATTCGCCGCCATAATAGGAATGCCTTACACGGCTTTTAACGAGATTATAAACGGCAAGCGGCCTATAACTACCGACACGGCGTTAAGGATAGAGGCTGCAACAGGGATAGCCGCAAACATTTGGCGCGGTCTTCAATCTGACTACGACATGATGGCGGCACGACGAAACAACAAACTCACCGCCATACTTGACAACATACGTAAGGCGGTGGCGGTGCTTTAACATCTTATTATCATCCACAAATTACGCCCGTACAAAGGTTTAAGCCTTTGCACGGGCTTTAAAAAAAACGAAATGTAAAAAAGATACATCTCGTTTTATATAATGTATCTATTATCAGTTGATTATCAATGCTATACGCTCTAAACGGTAGAAAAGTGGCAATGTGGATTCTGTTTAGATACGAAAAGGTGAAGATTTAACGTTTTTAACCTTCTATTACACCGAAATTGCAAAAATGTGGGCGATGTGGGATGATTAGTATTCACTCCAAATGCCTTTTATTGCCACAGTGGTTCGTTTTCCCAACCAGAAGGAAAACCAAGGGCTGTCTTATCTACTTCTTGAAATGTAGCAAAAAGTCTGTTCATCTTATCAAGCATATCGTTATTTGGAGATATGATGTCAAGAAAGTACTTGATGATGCACATATCAAAGTACACTTTCAAAGGATCTGTCGGCAAGGTAATCCAAGGACGTGACATTCTGATTGGCATGGTTGCACGAATAGAGAATACCCTATTCCATACGCGTGCATGATGACAACATGAGTTTCTTGTTACAGTGATAATGGTAAGCCAAGATTCAAAAGGTGCAACTTGCAAGCCAAAAGACTGTGCAATACGCTTTTTTATCTTCTTATTCTTGATGTTGGAATAAATATTGGTGATTACACCAAATGGCAATATCTCGGTCAGTATCCATGAAGGTGGGTACTGATTGGTATATGTCTCTTTGAAATGGTTGATGAAATCCTCTTTTGTATGGTTCAGTTCATCTTCTATAAGACGTATAGAGCGATTGAACTTGGACGGATTTGAGAAATTGTTGGCATCAGTCATCCAAAAAGGGTTGCCTGTCATTTCCGTTCCAAAGTTGACGATAGCGCAACGCACAGCAACCTCTATCTTTTCAATCTCATTGAACAGGAGTAGGCGCAGTTTCTTGTCAAAGCGATACAACATCATGACCTTACCGAAAGTTACTCCTTGCTTGAATAAATGTTGCTCTTTGGGAATAGAAAGCAATGGGTACATATAGGCAGACAAACGATAGTAACCGATGTGGGAAAGATAATGCTGAGCCTTTTCCTCATCGGTTATCTCCATACCTCTTGTTTTGAGTAGCTGCACTAACTCATGGGGTGTGGAATATGTTTTTATAAACGGAATTTTTGCTGCCATATACCTATAAAAACAAAAACGACCCGCACATTTGAGCATCGTTGAGAGGCTTGGCGGGTTCTCGTGCTGCAAAGATACGAATAATCATTGATAATACAAACTTTTTAGCAAGAAAAATCACGCAAAAGTGGAATTCTTTGACATATTTATATTTAATAATGTTAAATCAGACCTAAAAATCATACTTTACCAGCAAAACAAAGTGGTTTCCGAGATAAAAGTGTTATCTTTGTAACGTCTATACCCATACCGGAAGCCCCAATGGGCAGAGGTTGGGCAGACATACATATGGTAAAAGGCGTTTTTGTACGCTTTGGTTTTGACGATCGATGAACTTCGCAAATTCAACTGTAAGTCAAAAACAAAGCAATGCAGAACGTCTCATGAGGTGTATTATATACAGCTCTCATTGGCTTCGGACGATTCTATTGTTCGTTGTCAAGAGTGCTTTCTATATACTTACACTGGCGTGGGGCTTTCGGCGTTGCTCGTTTCGACTTACAGGGCAATGCGAAGGCCTATCGATCGTGGAACGAGTGACAGAACTGGCTCCGCGCTTTTTCGTATGTATAAACGAAGTGATAATTTTTGCCAAGGTAGCCAGCAGCATTAACCGAGCAATAATGAGTAACGGCTACTATCAGATATTGAACCTACATAGGCGATGGGGAATTCTAATCGCCATTATCTTATTTTCTTCTTTCGTACATGCACAAAAGATTTCAGTTTCACGTTTTGTGCTGGCGGAGTCTGACCTTACGGCTCAAAATAAAAGCACTTTAGTTGAAGACCAGAACGGAGATAAATGTGCATTGATTCGGGTGCAAACTACGCAAAAAGGATTTTCGTTTGATGTAGGATCTGCAGGTGTTCAAAAGGTTGATGACAATCATATTGGAGAAATATGGGTGTACGTTCCTTTTGGTGTACGTCACATTAGTATCCGACATCCACAACTTGGTTCACTTGTAAATTACAGTTTTCCTATAAACATCGAAAAGGCAAGGACTTATATCATGGAGATAACTTCGGATAAAGTGTTTGTAAACTATTACGATGACTCCAGAAAACAAAAGTTAAATATAAGAGTGTTTCCCGCAAATGCTTCAATTACGCTAAACGGTATGAATATCAAATTAAATTCCAAGGGTGAAGCTTCACAGGAATTGTCATTTGGAACGTATACTTATAAGGTGGTAGCTGATAGGTATTATTCCAAGGAAGGACAGGTCGTAATAAACGATTCTGTCCATATTCAGCAACTTGTCGTGAATGATTTAAAGCCTATTATGGGTAAGATTAGTGTACACACCAACCCCTATAATGCGGAGATTATGCTTGATGGGGTTTCTATCCCTTCGAACACCGCTCTCACACCATATGCAACACAGATTGGGCATCATAAACTCATTGTGAAACAAATTGGATACAAGACAGAAGAACGAGACATTAAAGTAGAGCAAGACAAAACAACCGATATAAATATCGTTTTGAGTCAATTAGCCATGTTCTCATTTAGAAGTGACCCAACTGGAGCCATAGTGTCTGTCGGCGGAGAAAAATTAGGAACGACTCCATGCCAAAAAGAACTGAAAACAGGCTCTTATGAGGTTTTTGCCCAAAAAGTAGGATACAAAGATTATAAAAAGAAGATGGATTTAAGTAGTTCCAGTCCTAATGTCGATATTTCCTTGAGCAGAATATACAACTACAAGAATGAGTTTTACGCAGAAGCAGGATGTCGTGCAGGAACTTTTGTCTCTTTCGGCGGAACTATTGGTGGTTATATTTCCAACGTAAACATAGAAGCATCTGCTTTCTATGGGACAGGGAATAGTGAAAATATTTATTGGAGTGGAAACGACACGAAACCTATTTCAAGCATCTACCACCCAGAACTTGTGGTAAGCGGTAAGGTCGGATATGGAATAGCTGCAGGAACAAGATTCAGGATTACCCCACAATTGGGAATCAATTATCTGAGTCTGAAAGAATCAATGCAAGAGGAGAGCAATGTGACACCCGCAAATGGAAGCAATGTGACGAGTGCGCTTTTCGGAGTGCGCTTTTCGGCTATCATTACCAATCATTTTGGAGTGAGTTTGTCTCCTGAATATTCTTTTGGAGTAGGAAAATCCAATGGATATAAAGAGTTGGAGGCCGTATCTTCTAAAATCAAGAATTGGGGACAAGGTTTTAATGTGAAATTTGGATTAATGGTTGCGTTTTAAGATGAAACATATAGGATTATACATATTGCTGGTATGCACAGTATTTGCTGGGTGTTCAGACAAATATTCGTCTGATTTTGGATTGAAGCCTACATTGACTCCAAGATACCTTAGAGTGTCCCCTACGTCACTGTCGTTTTCTGCCAATCAGGCATCAAGCCAAAGTGTGGGCATTGAAACGATGGAAACTCCTTGGAAAGTTGACAACGCCATAGAATGGGTCACTATTTCTGCAGCAAATGGTCAGAGTAATTCAAATATAAATGTCAGCGCAACCGAGAACAAAGATGCCAATGCGGCAAGAACTGGTATCTTTTATATAAAAGCGGATGTCAGCGATTGGAATTATGAAAAGGGTATTTCTGTGTCGCAAGCTGCTGCAACGCCTTATATTAATGTGTCTCAATCAAACATTACATTAAAAGGAACCGCTTGTACATCAACATTTGACGTAACATCAAACTGTTCATATATTGTGACAAATGATGCAGATTGGCTTACAATATCTCAAAAGGGAAATAGTTTTATTCTCAACGCTACGGCAAACGAAACCAGTCAATATCGAACGACAACAATACTGTTTTCGTACAATGGAATTGACCAGACAAGCAACAAGATTGTTGTAACTCAAGCTCCAGCTTCCATCAATGCCTCTGCAGAGACCTTGACGTTCGAGAATACTGCAGGAGAGGTTAAGGTTGAAATTACTTCCGAATCAAAATGGACAGCATCTACATCTTATAGTTGGATTAATGTAACACCGAATAGCGGAGAAGCAGGAACGTCATCCATAACAATTTCCGTATCCCCAAACACTTCCGTTGATGAGCGGACTGGATATGTAATTCTTTCCATAGGTTCGGAAGAAAGAATACAAATTCCTATCAAACAACGAGGTATTTATATTGAGACCGACAAATCACAATATGATTTTGAGGCATCATCTGAGACACAAACAATCCAAGTCAATAGTAATACTTCATGGCAGGTATCGTCTGTTCCGTCATGGGTAAAAGTAGACAAGACAAGCGGGACAGGGAATTCTGCAATAAAAGTCACAGTCGAAGACAATCCCAACACAACTGAAAGGAATGGTGAAATTGTGGTTTCTCAACCGGGTTTAAGTGCAATGGCTACAGTAAAAGTACATCAGAAAGGTAAAACTTTCGATGTGGCTGTCACGACATTGACATTCAATGACAAGGAAGAATCACAAACAATCACCATTGCTACAGATGGTACTTGGCGAGCATTTAGTAGTGCCGATTGGATTAAAGTCTCACCAGAGACGGCAACAGGAAATTCCACTTTAACCATCACCGTTCAAGAAAACTCTACGGATGGGGAAAGAAGCGGTTCTGTAAACATCCTGATGGGTGATGCTTCCGCAACAGTAGCTATCGTCCAAAAAGGTAAATATTTTACTATAGATAATAGCTTACTTGATTTTACAAGTAAAGGTGGCGAACTTAAAGTAACTTTGACTACTAATGCGCCATGGTCTGCAAGGAAAGACGATACGGTTAACTGGCTGTCCATTTCTCCGACTAATGGCACAGACAATGCTAACGTAAAAGTTACAGCTTCGGACAATGCTTCTGTCAACAAACGTTCTGCAAATGTTTATTTTGATGCTTTGGGTAGAAGTGTGAATATCCTTGTGTCCCAAAAAGCACGGTACTTGACTGTGGATGCAAATGAATTGTTGTTCTATTCCAAGGGTGGAACGTCAAATGTAGTAACCATATCCACAGATGGAACTTACTCCATAAACTGTTCAGACAATTGGTTGACAATATCAAGAAACGGAGACTCCTTTACTGTCACTGCATCGGAAAATGGCACAAAGGATGCCCGTATCGGCAAGATTACTATCTCGTTAACCGATTTGAAGGAAGGCTCTTATTCTGTTACGTTGACTGTCACCCAATTAAACTATGGAGGAACTTTTCTGCGTAAAGATTTTGAGGAAGACAAAGATTATGACAGCAATGGTTCTTCAACTGGAAGTCTGACAATAACAGGTTATGGGAGCGATACCAATTATGACACGAGTAGCCAAAGTGGTACTAAGTTGTCTGTGGTAGGTTTTAAGTCAGATACAAGTTGGGATAGTTCCACCAATTCGAGTGCTAAGGTGACAATAACAGGGTTTAAATCAGACCATAGTCTCGATTCTAAAGCAAATACATCAGGTACTATGCAAAAGAACGACTTTTCAAGCGATAGTAATTGGAATTATTAATTGTTGAAATATAAAAAGAAAAAGATATGAAACAGGTACACGTTATCCAAATGCTCATGGCTGTAGTTATTGTATTGGCTTTGGGCTCATGCTCTTCTGATGTTTTGTCAGAAGTAGAGAATCAAAATGGCAAGCAAACTGTCAAAATGGAATTTGTGGGTAAAGTCATTGGATTCGACCAACAAGGTTCATCCAAAGCTAAAGTTCAGACAAGAGCGACCAGTTCTTCATGGAATGATGGAGACAAGATTTATATCACATTCTTCAATGGCTCTACCGTTGTTCCAGGCGAAGCCACTTATAGCAGAGCTTCTGGCTGGTCGGTCAGTTATGATGGAAATCTGGCAACAGGCAGCAATCTGAAGTGTGAGGCACGTTATTTTGTCAACGCAACATTCTCCAGTTCTTCTTTGGTCTCGTTGAATGCCAATTCTGAGATTTATGAGGACTTGAATGCCACATATGCTTATAGCAATGGCTCTTTGACCGTTACCGCCACATTGTCTCCAAAGACAGGTCGCATTCGTTTTACCGGAAAGTCAGGAGAAAAGATATATACGACAGGTATTTCTGTCTATACAACGTTCTCTCCTGCCATTAACAAATTCTCTACATCAAATGCCATGATTACATCAACCGTAGCATCGAATGGAAGCACACCTTATATATATGGTTACTTCACGGACAACGACAGAAGTCTTGGTCTTGTCGGTTCTGATTATGCATTTACACGTACATGCACAAGCAGCATGCTTAATGTGGGCGAAAGTGGGTATATGGCTATTCCATCAGAGTCTTCACACAACAATTGGCATAGTGGATTGTATGTCAAATCAAGTGGCGTAGAGTTTAAAATGATACCTGTCGCAGGATATAGCGGTGGCTTCTTTTTGATGGCAGAAACAGAAACGACAGAGGCATTGTATCAGTCTGTCAAAGGAATATCATCCACATCACAATTGCCCATAGATCATATTTCGTATTCAGAAATTACATCATTTATTGAAAAATTGAATAATGAAACGAAATTAAATTTCTCATTGCCATCAGCCGACCAATGGATGTATGCTGCTAACGGAGGAAACAAATCTCAAAATTACACCTATGCTGGAAGTAATACTCCAGGAGATGTTGCTTGGTATTCCGCCAACTGCTCTTCAAAGCAAAAAGTAAAAACTAAAGCACCTAATGAATTGGGATTATATGATATGAGCGGAAATGTCGGAGAATTTGTCTCTGACTCTAAAAGTTCTTCTTCTGAGCGAGATATCTGTGGGGGAGGATATTGCAGTAGTGTTTCTTATATTAAAAAAGATTCGTATGTTACAACAAATTTTGGGACCAGTAAGGCTGGATATGATGATTTTTATAGTTACAATTCCGGTAATCGAAGTCAAGGAGTAGGATTTCGTTTGATTTTCATTTTCAAATAAAATCATACATGATGAGAAAAAGTAAAATAAAGAAACTTACAAAAAAATATAAGAAACAAGTTCTTCGAGATATTTTCATTTTATCTCAAAAGGATATAGATGATATTACTCGAAATGTCATACCTCCTAAAAAAGGGGATAAGTTATTTGTGGAGTCAAACAAACCAAGCGATCCA
>ULQS01033769.1_pt1 | contig 18445 bp, 19 predicted proteins | sample 1954751 | NCBI WGS metagenome assembly ULQS01 (sample SAMEA4835662, study PRJEB28245) | human gut metagenome | biome: gut microbiome; material: fecal sample | place: Denmark | collected 2008 | reverse complement strand
ACCAGCTCGCCGCGCTTGCCCAGACAGAGGGTCATGATGGGGCCGATGTAGTCGGTACTGGTGATGACCGAAGCGCGGATGTAGGGTTCCTCGATGTGGTCGATCATCGTGATGTCGGGCATGCTGCCGGGGTTGTGCACCTCCATGACATGCCCCTGCTTGTCGAATACCTTGTAAGACACGTTGGGCACGGTGGTGATGACGTTCATGTCGAACTCGCGGTCCAGACGCTCCTGCACAATCTCCATATGGAGCAGGCCGAGGAAACCGCAGCGGAAGCCGAAACCCAGGGCCAGCGACGATTCAGGCTGGAAAGTAAGCGAGGCATCGTTCAGCTGGAGCTTCTCCAGCGAAGAGCGGAGATCCTCGAAGTCCTCGGCCTCGATGGGATAGACACCGGCAAAGACCATCGGCTTCACTTCCTCGAAACCCGCAATGGCCTCCTTGCACGGATTGGCAATGTGGGTGATGGTGTCGCCCACCTTGACCTCGCGCGAAGTCTTGATGCCCGAGATGATGTAGCCCACGTCGCCCGTCCGCAGTTCGTCGCGCGGCACCATGTCCATCTTCAATACGCCCACCTCGTCGGCCTCGTATTCCTTGCCCGTATTGAAGAACTTCACCTTGTCGCCCTTGCGGATGATGCCGTTCTCTATCTTGAAGTAAGCAATGATGCCGCGGAAGGAGTTGAACACCGAGTCGAAGATCAGGGCCTGGAGCGGTGCGTTCTCGTCGCCTTCGGGATGGGGGATACGCTCGATGACGGCTGCCAGAATCTCTTCCACGCCCATGCCTGTCTTGCCCGATGCACGGATAATCTCTTCGCGCTTGCAGCCCAGCAGTTCTACGATTTCGTCTTCCACCTCGTCGGGCATGGCACTGGGCATGTCACACTTGTTGATGACGGGGATTATCTCCAGGTCGTGCTCGATGGCCATGTAGAGGTTCGAGATGGTCTGTGCCTGCACGCCCTGCGAGGCATCCACGATGAGCAGGGCCCCTTCACAGGCCGCGATGGAGCGCGACACCTCGTACGAGAAGTCCACATGTCCCGGCGTGTCGATGAGGTTCAGGATATATTTTTCGCCTTTGTATTCATATTCCATCTGGATGGCATGGCTCTTGATGGTGATACCGCGTTCGCGTTCCAGGTCCATATCGTCCAGCATTTGTCCTTCGGTGATTTGTATGGTATGTGTAAATTCCAGCAGACGGTCTGCCAGCGTAGATTTCCCGTGGTCAATGTGGGCTATGATACAAAAGTTTCGTATATTCTTCATTGGATAGTGTTATAAATAAAAGCGGTGCAAAGATAGTGAAAGGTGAGAGCAGAAGCAAATGAAAATGAAATTTTCAATTTGATTATGCCGAGCCGCATCCTATCTTATTCCACCCCTACTCTATCTGCCTAACCTTGTCTGCATCATCCGAATCTTCTACCCGATGCACATCGCCACAAAAAAAGAATGCGTTGGCAGCGGTTTCCCGGCCAACGCATTCCTTTTATAGTCAGATAAATATTTCTTCTTAGTTAAGCTTCACAAACAGTTCGCCTTCCACTTCCGAAGTAGAAATTTTGTCTTCTCTCAATAACCAGCCAAGTCCCAGGTACAGGTCCTTGTCAATCAATTTTGTTGCTTTCTTGATCTGTTTAGCAGTCAAGCCTTCCGTTTCATTCAGTGCGTTCCAAATTTTTCCAGCAGTTTCGCCAGCTTTTTCCTTCAACATTTTCATTCAAATTTAAGTTAGACATGCCATAAAAGCCTTCCACCTGTGCGGAATCAGCTTTTATTTTGCGTGCAAAGATAGTTATTTTTATGTTACATAACACATTATTGAGTATTTTTTTCCTTTTCATGTAAGAAAAAAGACCAAATTTCCTCCTCGTCCGCATTTTTGAGGCCGTTCAGTAGCCATCCCTAAAACAAATGAATGATATGACTTCAATCCGACTCACCCCCCAATCGTCTGTCCCCACCGGGGAAAACACCTGCAGTGTCTTCAACTTCATCCACTCCCAAATCCTGCACAAGAGGCAGGTAGGCAAACTCCGTTCCAGCGAGACCTACCGTTCCACCCTCAACAGCTTCATCAGCTTCCGGCAGGGCGTGGACCTCACGTTCGACAAGATGGACTCCGACCTTCTGGAGCTTTACGAAGCCACCCTGCTCAGGCGTGGCCTGTCGCGCAACACCACCTCCTTCTACATGCGCATCCTCCGCACCAACTATCGGATGGCCGTCGCCCGTGGGCTTACCCCCGACTGCCATCCCTTCAGGCACGTCTATTGCGGCATAGACAAGACGGTCAAGCGGAGCATCTCCTTCGCCGAGGTCAAGCGTCTCAAGGAGCTCGACCTTTCCGCCTTCCCCCGCCTCGACTTTGCGCGCGACATGTTCATCTTCAGTTTCTGCATGCGGGGCATGTCGTTTGTCGACATGGCCTATCTCCGCAAAAAGGACCTGCTCAACGGTTACGTCACCTACCGCCGGAAGAAGACGGGACAGCTGCTCACCGTGCAGTGGACCCGCCAGATGCAGGACATCCTGGACAAGCGGCAGCCCAATCCCACCCAATACCTGCTCCCCATCATCGGGAAAGAAGACGGCACCGAACGCCGCCAATACCAGAACCAGCTGCTGAAAATCAACCGCCACCTCAAGTCATTGGCCCGTCTGGCCGGTCTTTCTGTCCCCTTGTCGCTCTACTACAGCCGTCACAGCTGGGCCACCATCGCCCGCCGCAAGTCCATTCCCCTTTCTGTCATCAGCGAAGGGCTGGGCCACGATTCCGAAACCACCACACAAATCTACCTGGATTCCATCCAGTCTTGCGAGGTCGACAAGGCCAATCACATCATTCTGAAAGATTTGTAAATGAGAATAATTACAGAAAGGAAAATGAATGTCTCCTAAAATGAGACGGTCATTCGGGGGACAAAAGTACAAAAAAATTTTCTTTTACAAGTATTTTATCAATTAATTCATGTTTTCTGTTGCAAAACCGCCCCGTCCTGAAGAGGTATGGAACCACAGATGACACAGATTAACACAGATGAATGCATATAATTAAGGTGTAAATATAAAAAATCTGCGTTTATCCGTGACATCTGCGTCATCTGTGTGCCAACGGTGAAGCAGAGAGATGACCGTCTCATTTTAGGAGACCGTCATCAGCCGGGTGTCGGAAGAGGCACTGATGCAGTGCCCGCCCCATCCGTACAATAATGAGAAAAATGAAACGACGGTATTGTAGCGAACTTACGCCAGCCAGTAACGTAACTGCTTGTTTCTGTACACCTTACAGCCACTTGCAGGATTAGAAGAATTGTCTCAAGCCGAACAGATGGACGATACCCCCCAATGGTTTGTCATGCGCGACCTCAAGCGGAGCAACGCCAAGCTCCCCGCCTACCGGATGCTGGAAGAGATGAACATCCGCTGCTTCACCCCGATGGTCACCAGGATTCTGGTCCGCCACGGTAAGAGGGAACGCCGTCTGCTCCCCTTTTTGCCGGACCTTCTCTTCGTTTTCGACACCCGCGGCACCCTCGACCCGATCGTCGGCAGCGTGTCCACCTTCCAGTACCGGTACCAGAAAGGGCGTGTCCCCATGACCGTCCGTCAGGCCGATATGGAACGTTTCATCCGGGCTGTGTCTGCCACCGAGTTTCCCCGCTATTACCGTCCGGACGAAGTCACCCCGGACATGCGCCGGCGTCCCATCCGCATCATCGGCGGCCAGCTGGACGGCATGGAAGGCCATCTGCTTTCCGTCCGCGGTTCGCGCGTCAGGCGTCTGTTGGTGGAGCTTCCCACGGTTCTGGCAGCGTCTGTCGAAGTGGAGCCGGACTTCATACAGCTTCTTTAATCGGAACTACAAGAGACAGGAGGAAGGGAAAAAATGTTTCAAATTACCCGCATCCCCTCATCAGGGTTGCAAGTCAGCATACTCGGCCGCCGCATCGAAGCACGGACACGCCTTCCGCGCGTCCAAGTCCCTGTGCCCCACAATCAGGGCTTCGGGATACTTCCGGTGCAGAGCCTCCAGCAACTTCCTCAACGCGGCCCGCTGTTCGGGTGTGCGCGTGTCCGCCGGTGTCCGGCCGTCCGCAGCCAGTCCGCCGATGTAGCACACGCCGATGCTGTGCCGGTTGTGGTTTCTGCAATGTGCTCCGACGCGCTCCTCCTCCCGCCCGGTTTCCACGGTTCCGTCTGTGGGAATCACGTAGTGATACCCGCAGCCCGTCCAGCCCAGCGATCGGTGGTAGCGGTCGATGTCCTTGCAGCGGAGTGTGCATCCCGCCCCGTTGGCGGAGCAGTGCACGATGATCAGTGTAATGCGTCTCATCATCCCAGCATGTTGCCTCCTGCCGCACCTCCGATGGCACCGGTCAGCAGCAGTTCAACAAAACGGACGAGATAAGTCAGCAGTTTTTTCCAATTCAGTTTCATACGTTTGGTTTTTAAGTAAAACAATATCAGCAGTACCATCCTTCACAACAGATTGGCGGTTACAATAAAGGATTGCCCTCCTGGTTGTCGTCCGGCTCCGTCGTTGTAGAGCCGCCTTGCGAGCCTCCCGAGGGCTTCTTGTTCTTGGCCGCTTCCAGGTCTACGGTCGTCTGTCCGCTCTTCTCCGCCTTCAGCGTCGCCTGTTGTGCCAGGCGGCTGCTTACGAGGTTGAACGTGGCGCGTCCCGCCAGATTCTGGAAATCCTCCCCCGGTGTGAATACGATGTTTACTTCCTTGATGTTCTGCGCAGTGAAATCCTGGAGCGAGTCGGCCCCCACCGAACTGATGGAGATCCAGAAGTCGCCCAGGTCGCCCAGCATCACTTTCCGTCCCGAGAGCAGCATCTCCACGAGGCATTCGCACATGTCCGATACCACCCCTTTCACCGTCCCCCGGGTATATACCCCGTTGTGGTCGGCAATGTGTTTCACGAACTTGTCGAACGTCATCAGTTCCGTCATCTGTACTCTCGCATACGCTTTCAAGGGTGCCGACTCGTCGGTCGGATTCGCCTTCATGTAAGTAGAATAGTTGATCATTTCAATAGAGATTTTAGATAAAGTGATTAAAAGAATTACGTTCATCCTTTTCTCTCTCCTCCTGTTCTTGTAGCAACCTGTCAAAGACCCCTGTCGGCCTCCCGACGTTGCAAAGATAGGTCAGGAAAAGCGGAATGATACGTTTATTCAAGGCTATCCGGCTCCATCCGCCTTCTGTCCGGAAATCCGGATCAACATCGTCCTAAAAAGTACTTTTACACCTTTATATATATGACAAACGACCAAGAAATCACCGAAGAAGAAGCCCGGAGCTACCTTTCCTTCTACGTTGCAGACTCCGAGAGGCTCGATGCCTATATCGCCCGTCTGCACTCGGCTCCCAGCCTGAAAGAAGTGGAGCGCATCTTGGTTGCGATGGTCCGTGCCGAAGGCATTCCCACAGACATCCTCACCCGTCAGGAGTTCTACATGACCGTGCGTGTACTGTTTTCCCACTTGAAGGCAGCCCGCACCACGCTCCACGAGCATTTCGTGAACATTCAGTCGGCCGCAAAGGCCAAGTCGCCTGCGGGCGGGAAGCAGGCCCTGCTGAGCGATCTCAGCTCCGGAGGCATCGAGGTGGCCGCTCCAAAGCCCGGCGAGGAGATGAGCTATACCATCCAGCTGGTGATTACCGTTTCCCGTGAACACGACGGCCAGCTGCGGCTGAACACCAATCTGGTTGGCGTAAAACATCGTCCGGTCGATTTAGGCGGCACTGCTCAATATTGTGGCCTGAAGTCGGCCTCAGAGGAGTACAAGGTGCAGGGTACGGCAACCCATCTATCGGGATTATTGAAAAATACCTTTTCCCGTTTGGCCAAAGACAACTTTGTGGAAGTGGAATACCGCTCTCCCTTGATGCACCGCAAGCACCTTTCCGTGTGTCAGACACTGGATTTGTTGAAGCAGGAACCGCAATAGGTTATCATCGGCTGATGATAACGTTATCGATGAGCGATGATAACGTTATCGTGGACGGTTGTAAAGGTTATCATTGATCTAATATATTCGTTAGACTTATATCGATTGTCTTTTTATTCCATTAGATGATTCATGCAAACACAATTTATGTAAAGGAATAATCAGAAATAAACAACAATGGAATCTCAAACTGTTAATAAGAGAAGAATAGCTAAAAATACACTGATGCTCTACATCCGCATGTTTGTCATGCTGGCTGTAGGCCTCTATACTTCCCGAGTTGTATTACAGGCATTAGGTGCTACCGACTATGGTATATACAATATCATTGGAGGAATCGTTGTACTATTTTCATTTTTAAATGGCTCTTTAACCAGTGCCACACGTAGATTCCTGAATTTCAATTTAGGGAAAAAAGACTATGAAACCGTTCATAAAGTCTTCTGCATGAGTATGAACATTTATTTCATACTGGCATTTGTAATATTCGTACTGGCAGAAACCGTTGGTTTATGGTTTGTGGAAACTCAACTTAACATTCCTCCAGAAAGGAGCTATGCAGCCTCCTGGGTCTATCAGTTCACCATCATCACTTTCATTATCAACCTTTTAAGAATTCCCTATAATGCTTCTATCACCGCATACGAACGAATGGACTTCTACGCTTATATCAGTTTGGCAGAAGTTACCTTGAAATTGTTGGTAGTTTACTTACTATATACTACGTCATACGACAAACTCATCGTTTATGCATTTCTATACACACTGGTCCCTTTCATCATAACACTGATATACAAATACTATTGTAATCGTAAATTTGAAACAACCCGATATAAAAAAATATGGGATAAAGACATATTTCTACAGATGTTCGGCTTTTCAGGCTGGTCATTATTCGGCTCAGCAGCCAACATGTCAGCTCAACAGGGACTTAATATTTTAATCAACATCTTCCATGGAGTAACAGCCAATGCTGCAGTAGGGATTGCCAATCAGGTATCATCTCATGTATATCAATTTATAAGTAATTTTCAGATTGCTTTTCATCCACAAATTATCAAATCCTATGCAGCTAAAGAGACCGATTCTTTTTATAGACTAGTTTTTCAAAGTTCAAAATTCAGCTATTACCTGATGTTTCTCCTGTCTCTTCCTCTAATGATGACCACTCAAACGCTATTTGAGATATGGTTGACGGAAGTTCCCCAATATGCAGTTATTTTCTGCCAACTTCTTTTAGTATTCTTTCTTATAGAATGTTTAGCTACACCTTTGTGGATGTCTGTAGAAGCTACAGGGCAGATAAAAAAATATCAGATACTGATGGCCTGTTGTATCCTATTGAACTTCCCATTAGTCTATATCTTCTACAAATTAGGATATCCTGTATATGCAGCATGGATTATACGTATAGTAGTTCATGTCATAACATTTATCGTCAGACTCTTATACATGAAAGCTAAACTACTATTTCCAATAAGACAATATATTCAAAAAGTCATCATACCTGTTTTTATGGTTTCTATCCTTAGTATCCCTTTTCCTTTATTATTGATGATTTATCTTAAAGACAATATTCTCACATTTACGATTATTATCATAACGTGTTTATTAGTTGTCCTATCTTCTATTTTTTGGATTGGTTTGGAAAGCACGGAACGCACTCTAATTAAATCAATGATAATAAATAAGATTAGAAAAAAATAAAAATGGAATCAATCTGTGATTACACTCAATGTACTGGTTGTATGGCTTGTCTAAACATATGTTCACACAAAGCCATTCACATTACACAAGACAAAGAGGGGTTCTATAGACCACATATAGAAAAAGAAAAATGTGTGGATTGCGGACTGTGCAGACAAAAATGTCCAGCAAACACTCCAGTTTCAACACATAAACCAATAAAGATATATAGTGGCTGGAATAAAGATGAAAATACAAGAATGCAAAGTTCCTCAGGCGGTGCATTTTCAACATTAGCCATTCCTATATTAAAAAACAGCGGGGTCGTTTTTGGAGCATATCTCAATGACAAACTAATTGTAGCACACACTTATATCGAGCACGAACAAGATTTACATATTTTACAAGGGAGTAAATATGTTCAAAGTGATATAAACCAGATTTTCCGAAAAGTAAAGGAGTTTCTCCAATCAGGTAAACGAGTTTTATTCAGTGGCACACCCTGTCAAATAGCCGGATTGAAAAGTTATTTAAAAAAAGAATATGACAATCTTATCACAGTTGACTTAATATGCCATGGAGTACCAAGTCCTACAATCTTTGAAGATTGGAAATCATGGTTTCAGAAACAACATAACTTAAATAATATAACCTCTATCAAATTTCGTGCGAAAAAGAAATCTTGGATATTCTATAACATGGATATCAAAGGGTATTCGAAATCTGGAAAAAAATTGCATTTTACTAGTGGCTATTACAAAGATGCATGGATACGAGGTTTTCTGCGTGACTATTATTTACGACCATCTTGTTACCAATGTCAATATACCCAAACAAACAGATGTTCAGACATAACCATAGCAGATTGGTGGGGATACAGACCAGAAAAAGGTGAATCTAAAGATTTTGAATCCAAAGGTGTATCCTTAATTATGTGCAATACTTCAAAAGGCAATGATTATTTTGCAAAATATTGCACACAGTCCATGATATTAAGAGAAAGAACTTTAGAAGAAGCTTGCAAAACCAATAAATCATTAAGAGAATCCTTTAAGGTACCTGAATACCGAACGCAATTCTGGCAAGACTACTTTGAATTGCCCTTTGAAGAAATTGTAAAAAAATACATGCAACCGGAAAAGACACCCATGCATGTATGGCTTAGAACCCAGATGAAACCTTCTTTTGCAAGACGTATCCTTTGTTCTATATTTCGAAGAATTCATATATAATTAATTGATTATCATAATTATGAATATCAAAAACATTCTAACAGGGAAATCAACCAGAAGCTATATTTTCTTTCAATACTGGAAAAGAGTCTTTTCAATCCTTTTTTGCTTTAGAAATAAGGTATATATTGTTTGTCATCCGGTACATCCCAATTTAGGTGATCAGGCACAATTAATGTGTACCGACCTCTGGCTCAAAGAGAACTTTCCACAACATAAGATTATTCATTTAGGGTATTTTACAACAACCTTAAATTACGGTCCTTTCAAATGGTTATTAATAAATACCTTATCTTCCCTTATAACCATATGCATTATGAAAATTAAGTCACGCCCTAATGATATCTTTATCGGGCATAGTGGTTACTTTTTCGTCGACCATCATAATGGATACAAAGCTTTCATGGATATCATTCGATACTTCCCCAAACATCGTATGATTATTTTTCCACAAACCATCAATTTCTATACACCATATATCAAACGATATATCTATAAATTCTTTAAAAAAGCATCAAATGTAACTTTATTATGTAGAGATGAGGTTTCGTATAATAAAGCGAAAGATTTATTTCCTCAAATTAAGTTATTACTTTATCCGGATATTGTTACATCCTTAATAGGAACACGAACATATAGCAATAAACGTGAAGGTATACTCTTTTGCATGCGTGATGATATTGAAGCGTACTATAAACCAGAGGAAATCAATAATTTAATGAATAAATTCGAAGGAATTCGAAAAGAAAAAATTGATACTACACTTCATAATATAACAAGAAAAGAAATGGATTCAAACCGAGAATCCATTATCAATAAAATGATAGAAAAAATAGCTTCATATAAAGTTGTCATCACCGATCGTTATCATGGCACTATTTTTTCAGCCATAGCTTCAACACCCGTAATTGTAATTTCTAGCGCTGATCATAAATTAAGTAGTGGAGTAAAATGGTTTCCCAACAAAATCTTTAAAGATGCTGTACAATATGCAAAAGATTTAGAAGAAGCATACTATAAGGCTGTTATTATACTCCAACAAAAAGATAGAGAGTATAATAATCCTACTTATTTTAAGAATGAATATTGGAATACTCTGAAAGAAACGCTATCAAAATGATTGACAGAAAGTTCCTCATAAAATTATCTATAATCGCATATGCCATATTATCCATCAACAGCTATACAGCATGGATACAATGGAATCCATTGTCTTCTAGCCTAACGATGACATTTATAGAGAATTTCTTCGTATTTATTGTTTTATTATATCCAGGATTTAAATACAATTGCATAAGCAAAAATTACAACAAAAAAAGCTTTGGGCCATTAAATCTCTTTATTTTATATACTATAGGACTTTCCACATACTCACTCATAACAAATACTTCCGATATTGAAAAACAAGATTTTGCAAGTTTGTGGATGTATATTCAAGCCATGTTAAGCATTATATTAGTATATACTCTTATTTATCCCTTTTGGTTCTATAAGATATTTAAGATTGTACTCAAGCTGACTCCATGGCTATTGATTTGTCTTATCCCAATTGCTAAAGAAGAAAATTTAGGAGGATTGTTTGGCTTTATTTTCAGACCTATTTCCTTCATTCTAATATTTATCACCATACTTAACAACAAAAACAAATTATTCTACAGTGCTTTAGCTATTGCAACAGTTATACTATCATACATTTATGATGCGCGTAGTAATATGATCATACCTGTCGTTTGTTTTTTATTAGGAATTACAATAAACTTAAAATTTTATACATCCAAATTAAAACACACTGTATGGCTATTTATTATTGCCCCATTAATTCTTTTCTATACAGGGCTCACAGGAACCTTTAACATTTTTGAAATGGATAAATATGTAAAAGGACAAAATATTAGCGAAGGAACCATTTCAGATACAAGAACTCTTGTATATACAGAAGTATTGTCTTCTGCAACAAAAAACGCATATACAGTATGGGGACGTGGTATAGGAAGAGGTTACGAATCACTTTTTCAAGAAAGGCGGAGTTTTGACAATAAATTAGCAAGTAAAAGAAGTGCCAACGAACGAAATTCAGAAGTTGGCATACATAATATTTTTACATGGGGAGGAGTTGTATATTTAACTGTTTACACATTTATGTGGATTAGTATTATATATTACGGCGTATATAAGAGTAAAAATAATTACATACCAGCAATTGCTTTCTATTTGGGATTTTACTTTCTATATTCATGGATAGAGAATTTTCAAAGTTTCTCTATTACATACATATATAGTTGGTTATTGGTAGCATTATGTTTATCGCCATATTTTAGGAATATGAATAATAATGAATTTAAATTATACATAAAACGAATAACAAGATAATCTTATCATATCAACATGAAAGTCTTATGGTTCTCACTCTCTCCATGCAATAGTATAAGGAGAAATAATATTACTCGTGTGACACAAGGCTGGATGATATCATTAGAAAATGAAATTAAAAAATGTAATGACATCCAACTTGAAATCGCCTATTTTACCGATAAAGAAGAGCTGCCCTTCATTTTTGAAGGAGTCAAATACTATCCCATGAACAAAAACCTATTTAATCAAAAGTACGGAATAAACCGTATCATAGAAAGGCATGTCAATTTCAAAGAGAAAGACAAGATAGCTATAAAAGTTATGATGAAAGTCATCAGCCAATCACAGCCTGACCTCATACATATCCATGGCACAGAAGAAGCATTTGGGCTTATAGTTAATCAAGTAAAAGATATACCCATTGTATTTTCAATTCAAGGTCTAATTGCCCCATATAAAGAAAAATTCTTCTCAGGAATTCCTCAACAACAAGCATATAAATATGATTCATTATTAAACCGAATAAAAGGAGATGGAATAAAAAAAATGTATAAATCATTTTGCTACAGAGCAGAAAGAGAAAAAATGTATTTAAGTCATGCACAATATATATTTGGCCGTACCTATTGGGATAAAGCATGCACTTTAGCACTGAATTCAAAACGAACATATTTTATAGTTAATGAGATTCTAAGACCTGAATTTTATGCAAGACAATGGAAAGGTTATTTTTCCAAAGAAAAGATAAAAATTGTAAGTACTATTAGTGGAGGAATTTATAAAGGATATGAAACAGTACTTAAAACAGCATTCATATTAAAAAAATACAGTCTTATTAATTATGAATGGCATATAGCCGGATATACTTCTAATTCAAAATGGGTAAATATTTTCGAGAAAACGACTAAAATACATTCAAGTGAATGCAATATTGTATTCCATGGGAGAGTAGACGCAGAGGAATTATCTAATATTCTTTGTGATTCTGATATATACGTACACGTTTCCCACATTGAGAATTCACCTAATTCTGTTTGCGAAGCCATGATATTAGGTATGCCTATTATAGCATCAAATGCAGGTGGAACTAGTTCATTATTAAAAGATGAAGAAGACGGTCTTTTATATCAAGATGGCGATCCTTATATTTTAGCTGGTTATATTATAGAAATGATCAAAAATCCCGATATGGCATATATATTAGCAAAGAAATCACAACAGAGGGCTAGAATACGACACAACCCCCAAAATGTTATTAACGAATTAGTCAGTGGCTATAAATCAATAGTAAAGGCTTTTCATGAAAACAAAGTTTAACAATAACACATAATCCATGATGTCTTTCAACAACAGAATTTCATAACAACATGCAAATAATTTTCATACTCAACAATTTATTTCCCAATGGTAAAGCATCAGCTACAAGAGTTAGAAGCTACGGAAAGGGGTTCACAAAATGCAAAATAAAAACCAAAGTATTACTACCTGTACCACGACAAAAATATGCTGAACATTATCTTAATCCCAATAATAAAGGTATAGACAATAATGGCATAGAATACAAATATATGGCTGGCACAAGCATGCGAAATAGATATTTTCTAATAAGGCAAATACAAGACATATATGGATATACAATGACATTATTATATATTCTTTTCAGAAGCCACAAAGACGACATATATATTATATACGAAGGTAGCCCTATATGGTATCAACTATGCATAACAGTAGCCCACATAAAAAAGCTAAAAATAGGTATAGAATTAAATGAATTTCCTTATGTCACGGGAGCAGAAACATATCTAGCTAAAGTCAAGAGACATATAATGCTAACAAAAATATTTCCAAAATTAGATTTCATACTTGCCATTTCAAAAGAACTAGAAAAAATTGGATTAAAATATGCCCCACAAGCAACAACTATTAAAGTTCCTATAATATCCGAAGGAGCACAAGAACCTGAAGAAAAAGAAAAAAAGCTAAAACATCACACACCATATATTTTTCACTCAGGAACACTAAGCGAACAAAAGGATGGAATTTGTGGAATGATTGAAGCATTTGGAATCGCATGCCAACACATCAAAGGTGATATTAAATATATATTAACAGGAAATTTGCAACAATCTCCACATGCAAAAACAATAGAACAAATCATTGAAAAATATAAAATAAATGATCGAGTAGAATTTATCGGCTATGTAGATATACCAACATTAAGAACATATCAAAAGAACTGTTTCCTTACAATTATAAACAAATATGACACACTACAAAACAAATATTGTTTTTCAACTAAATTAAGTGAATATCTTTTTTTTTCACGACCTGTCATTACAACAACTATTGGAGAAGCAAATCAATATTTAAAAGATGGAGTTAATGCATACATTGTGAAACCACACGATCCTCAATTGATTGCTAATAAAATCATATATGCATATGAGCACCCTGAAGAAACAAATAAAATAGGTATCAAGGCCCATGAACTGGTTGAAAGAGATTTTAATTGTACATATCAAGCACAAAGAATCATAAACATACTCAATTCGTTAGAATAAAGAACATAACATAATTATCACATATTTAATGAAAATATTAGAACTACACTATTCCACTGCTCCAGCTGGTGCTGAACGTGTTGTTATAGACTTAACAAACGAATTAGTGCTCAACAACGATGTTACCCTTTGCATTATAAAAGACGATTCGAATCCATTCAATGCATATTATTTAAAAGAGGTATCATCAAAAGTTAAATATATCAACCTAAAATGCAAAACAGGATTAGGGATTAAATCATTATGGAGAATTTATAAAACCATCAAAAAAGAAAAACCACAAATTGTCCACACACATGGAGATGCCATCACCCTATTTCTACCTTCATTATTAATTAAATCATGCAAATATTTCCACACATTACACAGTTTAGCAGATAAGTATATACGTGGGAAAGAGAAACTAATCTTTTTATATAGATGGTTTTACAGACATAAGATAACCGCTATAACAATTTCGGAAGAATGTCAGAAATCATTTATTAAATTATACGATTTGCATAATTCCATAAAAATAGAAAATGGAAGAGCTTCTTTAAAAAAGACGAATCAATATGAAGATGTAAAAAAAGAAATTGAAAAATTGAAATTACATAACGACGATAAAGTCTTTATTCATGTAGCAAGATTTTCCGAAGCAAAAAACCAGCGCCTATTATTCGAAGCATTTAACAAGTTTCTTAATAAGAAGAATCACGCAATTCTACTGTTAATAGGTGCCGGATATGATAATAATGAAGCAAAAACATTATTAGCAGAGGCATCAAAAGGTATTTATTGGTTAGGAACAAAAAACAACATTTGTGATTACCTCCTAAATAGTGACTTTTTCATTTTGTCTTCTTTATGGGAGGGTCTCCCCATCTCTTTATTGGAAGCTTTGTCATGCGGAGTGGTACCTATTTGCACACCAGCAGGTGGAATTCCCAATATCATAACTTCCAATAAATTAGGATATCTATCAAAAGATTTTAGTCTTGATAGTTTTGAAACCATTATACAAGACGCCTATTTTCATTCAGAATCTATTGACCGAAATTACATTAAAGCATGCTTCAAAGAAAAATTTTCAATGAATCATTGCGCAGAAGCCTACTTAAAAGCATTTAAAGACAAACAATGATACGAACCAAGAAAGATTTAGACATATATCTACGTGAGGACTTCAAAAGGAATGCAATACGATTCCCCTTATTACAAAAATTAAGTTATAGTGAAAACTATCGTATTTATAAATATCTAAAAACACTAAGATTTTATGAATATTATTACAATAACAGAAGATGGTACAACATTATACCTTATTTATTTTTTAAACTTTTACATAGAAGGAATATTGTGAAAAACAATATTTTTATTTTTCCTAATACGCTTGGCCCTGGAGTACAAATCATGCATCCTGGCTTCAGAAGAATAGACAGAATGGTAAAAGTAGGAAAGAACTGTACCATACTTCCGATGGTGTTATTCGGGAAAAAGAGACCTGGAGAAATTGCAGAAATAACAATGGGTGACAATTGTTATGTTAGCACAGGAGTAACTATTCTTGGGCCTGTAAATATCGGCAATAATGTAACAATAGCAGCTGGAGCAGTAGTCATTCACGACATTCCAGACAATTGTGTTGTAGGCGGCATACCTGCAAAAATTCTAAAATACAAACAAAATGAAGGAATCAAATAAAATCTATTTATTTGCCAACTTTGGGGATTGGAATAAAGTACCCTATGGTGGTGGCGAAGTTGGTAATAGAAGGACCTTAAAATTACTCCAGCAAGCTGGTTTCGAGGTCATAACAATTCCTAAATATTTAAGAGTAGCTAACCATTCTATTTTGAATCTTATAAAATTATCATGGAGAATAGTATATAACATTATACAATATTCCATCATCCTACTATTCGGGGGCAGAAAACAGGCATTTGTACATATTGTGGGATTTTATGGTTCCATGATTTATTTTGAATATACGCTCATTCATATTGCAAAGCTATTAGGATACAATGTGGTATATGAAATGAGAGGAGGAGGTGCGGACATGTATATAAAAAATGGCACTAAACTATACATTAGTATTTTTAAAAAAGCCATCATGAAGAGTGATGTCATTTTTTCACAAGGAATGGAAAACAAACCGCTTATTGAATCAATCAAACCTAATCCGTCTTTCTTTTATTACCCCAACTATGTAATGAGTGAGTTTTGTCCATCTACATATCCCATAAAAGCCTATAATACTATCAATCTCGTATACTTCGGCAGGATATCCCCAACAAAAAATATAGACATAGCCATTTCCACATTTGTTTTATTACGAAAAAAGTATGGAAATATACAACTAGATATAATTGGAAACTGCAGTGACGAGCAATATCTAAATACAATTAAAACGACTATCAATGAGAGCGGTTACGAGAAATCAGTCCATATTTACCCAGCCTGCAACCACGATCAATTACAAAAATACTTATCAGATAAACATTTCTATATATTCCCTTCAACAGAACCACATGAAGGTCATTCCAACGCACTGACTGAAGCTATGGCTTGGGGGGTAATACCAATAGCAACACCACAAGGATTCAATAGAAGCGTAATTAACGACAAACGACTCATTGTGCAAGAACTTAATCCAAATAACTTCGCCAACATCATCAGCTCAATAATCGACAATCAAGAAATAGAAAAATATTCACACCAAGTTTATGATAGGATTTCAAACAACTATACAGATATCATTATATCACATAAATTAAAAAATGAATACGACAAGTTATTTAGACAAGTTATTTAAATCATGCAAGTAGTAAAATTACACACATTAATACAAGCACAACAAATCCAATCTAAGAATATAACAATCAATGAGTATATAAATCAAAATACTCAACACAATACCAAATCAGAGCTTTATTCATAGATACTCAGGAAGTAAGCAGTCAAAAAAAGGCTATAAATTGAAAGTACTACCTTCGCAGCGCCCCTAATTTATAGAATTATGCATAGCAGTGAAGATCTTGAAAGGTTTTACTTTCAGTACCAGACTGAGTCTTTGCCTCATGGAGAATCTCTCCAATCTTTTTGTGTCAGGCACAAAGTTCCTTATAACATATTCCAGAAATGGTTTAAGGATACTCGTAAAAAAGTAGTTGAAGTTCAGATTGATGGTGCTCCAGTTGTCAGCCCTGAGGAACAGCCTGCTCCCGTTGCTCATCCAACACCTGCATCCCCACTCAGTACGGCCAATCCCGTTCGCCTGTGGATTGACATTCGTACCAGCAATGGTTTACACTTGTCCCAGAAGAATTTAAGCTATCATGATTTGGTTCGTATGGTAGAGAAGCTGGAGGTTTTATGCTGAGTGTAACCGGCCATAACCATTTTTATTATGTGCGTGACTTTACCGATATGCGTTGCAAGCACAGCCGTGTGTTGTCCATCATCCGTGAACGTCTTCACCGGGAATCCTGTGACGGGGATGTCTTTATTCTCATGTCGCGAAATCAAAGAATAGTTGCTCTCGTGGTCGTGGTACTCATAGACTTTTTGGATGATGCGGAACTGAAGAGTATCATGCCCGACGGATACAATGCTTATGTATTTATCGGCGATGAGTTGAAATCCGCCCGGTTTAAAGATACCGTACATCAAGTTTGTATGTCTCATGCCCAAAACAAGATAGACAATAATCTTGCCGAGCGGACCATTCGAAAGCTAACCATTCAACGCAACAATTCACTGCATTATGGCAGCGATGCCTGTGCCAAGATGGCTGCGACTTATCCTAGTGTAATAGGAACGGTAAAGCTTCATGGCAGTTCTGTCTGGAACTTCATCGGCACTTTTTTCAAAAAGATCTTTAACGGATGCAGGGATTCTGTCAACATGGTTTCTGACAAAATCACTTTGGCTACCGGACAATGTTAAATTCACAACTAATTAATTAACAAAACTCGGTTTAGGGCACTGAAAAGTGCCCTTTCAAAGGGGTATGTCCTAAATTGAGTGCTTATTAATAATCATAGAATATATAATGACAACAGAACAAGCTGGATGCCTTGTATTTGACGGCTACAAACTTATCAAAGATTCACTGGATTGCGTTCCTGGCACTGACAAGAAAGTAATTCTGACCATCAGCCCCAACAGTTACGGTCTTTCACTGCACGATGAACGCATGAACAAGGCACTGAAATGTGCCGACTATCTGCAACTGGACGGAGTTTACTTCGGATGGCTGCCCTGGTTCAGGGACGGAAAGCGGGCCAAAAGGATTACGGGATGGGACAGCTTCATGTATTATGCCCATCACTTGGAGTCGTCGAAAGGAAAAATGTTTTTCTTGGGATCAACAGAAAAAACACTGGAACGGATCAAGGAGAACATGAAAAAGGATTTCCCCCACGTGAAGGTGGAAACGTATTCACCACCTTATAAAACGGAATTTGATGAAGAAGACAACCGGAAAATGCACGAAGCCATAAATGCATTCCAGCCGGACGTGCTGGTGATAGGGATGACTGCTCCCAAACAGGAGAAATGGGCGTATGAAAACAAGGAATTCGTACAGACACATATCATCATCTGCGTGGGAAATGTATTTGACTGGTATGCGGGAAATACCAAAAGGCCTA
>ULQS01055824.1_pt1 | contig 19055 bp, 9 predicted proteins | sample 1954751 | NCBI WGS metagenome assembly ULQS01 (sample SAMEA4835662, study PRJEB28245) | human gut metagenome | biome: gut microbiome; material: fecal sample | place: Denmark | collected 2008 | reverse complement strand
ATGAAGTTTGATGCAAATGACAAGCTGGGTGCTGTATTGGTCGATCAAGGTGTTAAAACCAATGGGGAGGGAAAGTATATTGTAAATTGGGGAATTTCTGACTCTCATGCAGGCAACAACAAATGGAACAATACGGGTGACTATAGCTTTACCACTGAAGGAACCACGTCTATTGGTGCATGGTTGTTCTACTCACGTTACAACGAAGACATGTCTGTCAATCGTAATGGCGTAGAGTATACATTCCCCCAGATTCAGGAATATGCCCCCGACTATCAGTGGATTGCCAACAACAACGTAAACTTTGTCGTTTCACCGATTTATCGTATCGATGGATATGAAGGACAAGAGATTCAAATTCCGGTTATAAATCAATCTATCCATACGTCTGTAAAGCTGAACCTTCAGTTGCCGAGTACGGTGAAGGAAGTTCAGAAAATCGTTCTGACTGCGAAAGATGCCACTGGAATACCTGTTGAATTCCCGACAAAAGGACGTATTCTCAACACGAAGATGGAGGCAGCAGGTGCTGTCGCCAACTTGCTGACAGACGCAAACAATGCATCTTATGATCCGACTTATGGTTTGGTACGCCATGCATACAACAGCGAATATGAAGATATGGTAATAGCTGCAAATAAGGCAGCTGCTGCATTCCGTAACGACGACGTTGATTTGGCGACAATTACAGATACAGATCTGGGTACGGAATATGTAGCTATCTCTGCTGCTGTAGGTGAAAATAAAAAGGACTTTCTGGTATTGGATTGCGTAGACAATCATAGCGACGAAGCTGCTCCCGGTGTAGCTGTAACAGGCGGTAAATTCACGTCTTACATGCTGATTCCTGCCGGTATCTATCAATCCATTACATTGTATGTTTACACAAACGACGGTATCTATGTAAAAGAAGTGGCAGAACGTGATGCTGCATTGGAGGAAACTGATGCAAACAAACTTCCTACTGGCAAAAAGAACATTCTGCTCCGTCGTCACAAACGTGTAAACTTGGCCAATATTACCAAGAAAGCTTCTGAGGTTGAAGACGCAGCCATCAAGATTGAAGATAAAAAAACTGCTGAAGAAGTTGCTCTGGCATTGGGTGGCGTAGTGGTAACCAAGACTGCCGACCTGATTGCTGCTATTCAGGGTGCACAGCAGAAAGTCGTTGACTTCCAGGTTGTAAACCAGGCTGCACAAAACTTTGGCAGCGACGAAGCCGTTCCCGAACATTCTACCAGAATCAACAAAGCTGTGGCAGACGCTGTATTGGCAAAATGGAGCGATGCACGTACCGGTCATGTTAAACTGAATTTCTTGAATGCCAAGATGGAAATCGTAGGTGATGAGACTCCTTATGACCTTGTTGCCATGACTTTCCAGAAAGGTAGCAAGCTGACTACGGGCAGCGTCAATGTAGCTGAACAGGTATTCTTTGGAAACGACTCCTTCGATGTAATGAGTGGTGCAACTGCTAACTTCACAAAGGGTGCCAAGAATAATCTTGTTGCATACAACATTGATAGCCAGTCATCAACCATTACCAATGAAGGTACGGTTAACTTCACAGGCTATGCAAAGATGGGAGTTATCGTCAACAAGAATGGTGGTGTAGTAAACGTGGATCAGACTCTGAATGTTCTTGATAACATGAAGAACTATGAGGCTATAAATGTCAATGAAAAAGGCGAACTGACCGTAAGCAATCTGACAAACGTTGGAACAGAAGGTTACGTTACATATAATGCAACCGTTGTCAACAACAACCTCCTGACTTTCAAGGGTACAGATAATAAAAACGGTGGTGTTATCACCAACAATAAGAAAGTTGAAGTAGAAGGAACTCTTGAAAACTTGTCAAAGGGTGCAATCAATAATGCAAAGGGAGCCACATTCATTGCCCAGGTTGGTGGAGTGGTAACCAATAAAATGGGAGCCAGCATGACAAACAGCGGCGAGCTCTACTGTATTATTGAAGGTGCTGATAAAGGCCAAATTGCAAACTATGGTACAATTACCGCAGAAGAAGGTGCCTTGACTTACATCACAACGAACCAAGAGCCAACTCAAAGTACTGCTGATCTGGAGGAAGACAACATTGATAATACCAACATCGGTCGTATCATCCTGAAAGAACGCGGTTCGAACATGAGCGTTTCTACTGCCAACATGCAAGGTATCATCGAATACACCTTACCTGAAAATACCAGCAAATGGACGCCGCAGGATGGTGACAAGTTCAACAAACTGATTCTTGCCAATTCGACAAGTTCAATCAGCAACCCGGTGGATCTCACTGCATTGAGCCATAATACAGCTGGCATTACAAAGGTTATCTCTGTAGAACTGTCAGGAAACAGCTACGTCAAATTTGCCAACAATCAAGCTTTGAAGGAACTGATCATCAAAGGTAATGTAAACGTTTTGGGACAAAAGGTAAGCACCGCTATTCTGCGAGTAATGAATGGTAAGCTGACTATTCCTACCAACAATGTATTTGGCGTATATGCATTTACTACTGATGAAACGGGAAATGTTGTTAATGACCCCATTATCAATAACCATGCCACAATTTTGGTTGGTGGAAGTTTCTATACTTCACTGCCGCAATCAATCACTTCAAGCAATGGTGAATTTGCATCCGGTGCAGGTAGCGAAGCTTATATCTTCGATAGTACTAACTGGCTATAAAAAGGTTCAGTAATTGTAATTGAAGATATAATTAAACTTCAATTGCAATTATAGAAATCATTCTTTGATCAAGAGGGCAACCCCGAAAGTCGAATGGCTTTTTAGGGTTGCCCTTTCATTTTGCCTTAATTGTCTGAAAAGATAGGAGTAAATCAAAAAGAAAAAGCTGCTATCCCATTGACCTGTGTAAAGGCGTTGGCAGTCATTACAGTTCATTGCACTTCAGAAGTCAAACCCTGAAAACTCCGTTTTTGCTTTGTACTTCCCTCGGTTTGCACTATCTTTGCTTTTAGGATTAAACATCACCGCCATGAAGAGACTACCCTACGGACTTTCGGACTTCCCCCGGCTCATTTCGGAGGACTACTACTATGTGGACAAGACCCGCTACATCGAGCTGCTGGAGAATCAGCCGGACTTCCTGTTCCTGCTGCGTCCCCGCCGCTTCGGCAAATCCCTGTTTATGGCCATGCTGGAAACGTACTACAGCGTGGACTACCGGGAGAGGTTCGACGAGCTGTTCAGTGGACTGTACATCGGGCAGCATCCCACGCCGTCGCGCAACAAATATCTGGCGCTCCGGTTCAACTTTTCGGAAGTGACCTCCAATCCCGACGAGGTGGAGCGGTCGTTCAAGGCCTACTGCAACGCCGTCATCATCCGCTTCGTCAAGAAGTACGAGCACCTGCTGGGCAAGGAAATCTGGGAGGAGCTGGACAGGGACGAAGAGTCGCCCGGCCTGCAGCTCGGAAAGATTGCCCGCTACATCAGCGACAAGGGCTGCCCGCACATCTACCTGTTGATTGACGAGTACGACAACTTCACCAATACGCTCCTGGCCACGTACGGCACGGAACGTTACCGCCGGACCACTCATGGCGAAGGCTTCATCCGGGAATTCTTCAACTCCATCAAGGCCGCCACGACGGGACCGGGCGCAGCCATCGACCGCCTGTTCATCACGGGCGTCAGCCCCGTGACAATGGACGACGTGACCAGCGGCTTCAACATCGGGACGAACATCAGCCGGCTGCCGCAGTTCAATGGCATCATCGGTTTCAGTACGGATGAAGTGCGCCGGATGGTCGGCTATTACCAGTCCGAAGGAGCGCTGCCCTCAGACGTGACGGTGGACGGCCTGCTGGAGGAGATGAAGCCGTGGTATGACAACTACTGCTTTTCGGAAGATGCGTCCGACGAGCACATGTTCAATTCGGACATGGCCCTCTACTTCCTCAACAGCTACCTCCAGCAGCAGCGGCCTCCCAGGCAGATGGTGGACAACAACATCCGTACGGACTACGGCAAGCTGCGCCACCTGGTACAGGTGGACAGGCGGCTGGGCAAGAACACCTCCGTCATCCAGCAGTTGGTGTCCGAAGGGCGCGTCACCGCCTCCATCGCGACCTCCTTCCCCGCCGAGCGGATGGTGGAGACGGACAACTTCAAGAGCCTGCTGTTCTACTTCGGAATGCTGTCCATACAGGGTACGGACTTCGGGGACACCATCCTGGGCATCCCCAACCTGACGGTTCGCGAGCAGCTGTACACCTATTTGGTGGAGGCGTACCGGGACGCCTCGCTTTTCACGCTCGACTTGTCCGTCCTCTCCGACCTGGTCAAGGGCATGGCCCTGCACGGCGAGTGGGAACCGGTGTTCCGCTACTTTGCCGCGGAGCTGGAACGCCAGAGCGCGGTACGCGAGTTCATCGAGGGCGAAGCGCACGTGAAGGGCTTCCTGCTGGCCTACCTCGGCCTGACCAGGGGCTACACTATCCTGCCCGAGCACGAATCGTCAAAAGGCTATGCCGACTTCTACATGATGCCCGACTTGCAGCGCCAGCCCGACATTGCCTACAGCTACCTGGTAGAGGTGAAGTACGCCCGCCGCGACGCTACTCCCGCCGAATTGGCTGCCCTGAAGGAGCAGGCTGCCAGTCAGTTGAGCCGCTATGCCGCGGACGAAAAGGTGCAGAAGAGCAAGGGGCACACCACCCTGCGCCTCCTCATCCTGCTGTTCCGCGGCTGGGAACTGGAAGCGGAAGAAGTGGTGTAAAAGAATATTTCCATATCAGCCCCATTTGTAGTTTTATATAGTGTATGGTCCCCGCCCGTCACAATGGTTGACAGGCGGGGATTTTTTTTGTCCGTTATCCTGACATCTGTTTGGGCAGTGGTGTCGTGTTGGGGTGTTATTCCGTCCTCTTCCTTTCCTGTTTTTCCTCTCCTTATCCCTCGTACACAGCCGTTTACAGACTTCATGACTGGTGCCGGAATCTGGTGTCAATCTTGCGGCAGTCTGTTCTTATCCTCCGTCTCTTATTCTTCTAACCGGCTGTGAACAAGGGGAATAAAGGTGTACAAGCGGATTCTTATTCATTGCTATTTTAGTCGTATTTTGATATTTCACAACCTTTGTAACAGCTGATAATCAACCATATACATTCAAAACCTATTTAGGAAATTTGTTTGTTACTTTGCAGCCGTAAATGTGCCCTGTAGTGTGCTGTGGAAAGGGGTGGTAAAGAAGCGGGGAGGCGTGAAAACGTATATATATAATAAGGTGTAGACGGGCGGCGGAAAGCCCGATGAAACCTTGACAAAAGAAAACCAACAAGTAATGGAAAAAGAATACAAACATTTATTTACTAACATTTAAAAACTAAAAATTATGGAAATGGAAAAGTTTTATGTAGCTCCCGAGGTGGAAATCTTGGAAGTAGAAGTAGAAAAAGGATTTGAAGGAAGTCTCGTTGAAGACGGTGGCTTTGGCATCGATCAGGATTGATTAAATGTGAATATTATTTAATACTTATCGGAAAATGAAAAACAAAGTATTTTTTGCTTCATTAAGTTTGGTGGCGCTATTTACAGCCTGCCAAAATGAGGAATTCATTAGCGAAGGAGTGAAGGGTTCCTTGCTGGATCGTCCTACAGTTAATCTGAGTCTGGACGTCAATACGGCTGATACCCGTTTGGTGACAAATGGTAACGGCGTCGCTTTTAGTACAACAGACGAGTTGGGTGCCGTCATTGTTGACCCGACTCTTTGGACTGTTAGTGATAAACAAGCTATTGGTAATAACAAATGGAAGTATGTACCCGCATCCAAACAATTCGAAACAGAGGGCACTACAGCTATCGGCTCATGGGTGTTCTATGCCCAGTATAACAAGGCAATTACCAATTCTCGTGAAGGTATCACATATTCATTCAAGCAGATTCAGGAAGGAGATGCCACTCCCGAAGAATCCACCAAGGCTGGTGTAGACTTCTTTGTTTCTCCTGTTGTTATGTTGGAAGGATATGAAGGTGAGGACATGAATCTGGAAATTAAGACCCGTTCTATCCATACACGTGCGTTGATTGATTTGAAGTTCGATGCAAGTCTTGGTGTAAATGAAGTACAGAAAATCGTGCTCAAGAACGGTGCTCAGGCCAGTGTGGCGAATTCTAAAGACAATGAATTTATTGTAAAGGGTAGAATCATCAATAAAAACCTGGCTATTGCAGACATTCGTCCAAGTAAGATTCCTGTAAACGAAACACCTAACGATGTTATTCAAAATGCCAACAATGAGTTGGGTAACAAGGGTGCTTATAATCCTTCTACATTGGCAACTTCGTTCAAAGATATCACTGAGGCATTAACGGGTGGTACTGAAAAATATTTGGCATTGGACTGTATCGATCATGAAACCAACCAGGCCATGAAGGTGGAAAATGGTGAATTCAAGTCTCAGATGTTGATTCCGGCTGGTAAATACACCAACTTGACTCTTTACATCTATACAGACAAGGGTATCTTCAAAAAGCAAATTACAAAGGCTGAACCGGAAAGTGAAACTGCAAAAACAGAAGCGTTCTACCTTAGACGTGGACATTATGTAAACTTGGCCAACATCACTTTGTCTTCCAGTGAAAATGCATCTGCTTTTGAAGCAGCCAGTTTGTCAATTAACGAAAAAGATAAATTCACTTCGAACGATCAAGCTGCCGTCGAAACAGATGGAACTGTTGTTCTGAAGACTGTAGACTTGGTGAAGGCTATCAATGCCATCACTACAAACGGTGAGGTGCAAATGAATGTCATCAGCGACGAAAACCATAAGACTGTCATCAACAAGGAGGTAATGGATGCAATCAAGGCTCAGAAAAAGAATAAATCTAAGCTGCAGATTGTTTTCAATACCACAATGCCTATTGTGGGTGAAACCATCGACAGTCCTTTGGATTTGCAGGATTTGACTTTCAATGCGGGTGCTGTCTTGGAATCAGGTATCGCAAAAGTAGGGGTGGATGTTAACATTCCTTCAGCTCAGAGTATCACAGTTAACCCGAATGCGGAACTTACGTTCGCCACTGCAGCTACTGCTAATCCCGTATATACCTACAGCAAGGTAATCAATAAGGGAACCGTGAATGTATCTGATGTAAAAGTTGAGATTTCCGCCATTGAAAATGCCGGCACCTTGAATATCGAATCTGAATTGACAGGTGGTGTATTTACAAACAAGGAAGATGCAGTTGTAAACAACCAGGGTACATGGATTGTTAAGACCACTTTCGTTAATGAAGCAAAGGCATCCATCAATAACTTCGGTACCATGACAGCAGAAGCTGCAACCTCAAATAACGGTATGATTTATAATGGCAAGGCAGATGCTACAGAAAAGGGTACAATCAATGTTAAAGGAACGTTTGCTAACAATGCTACCATTACTAACTATGCGAAGTCGAACATTATTGTCAATGGAGCAGAGATAGCTGCTTTGAACAATATGGGCACTATCACCAATTACGGGAATCTGTATTGCTTCGATGGTAAGAATACGATTAACAATATCGGCATAATCAATTCCAAAACTGGTGCCACTACTTATATCACAACGAATTCAAGTGATGATGAATTCACGCATGCTACCAACGATTTGACTATGGGTGAAATCATTATGGATGGCCGTAACGATGATGTCAGCGTAACAACTTCTACGCAGAAAGGATATATTACCTGGAAACCCGATGTAACGGTTACCACCATTCAAAATAAATCAGGTGACAAGTTCAATAAGGTTTACCTGAAAACTGCAACAACTATTGATGATTCGGAAGTACGCTATGTTGTAGTAGAAAACGGTTGTGGATCACTGACGCTGAAAAACGATATTCAAGAATTGGCATTCAACACTGGATGTACAATTTATGCAAATGGAATTAATATTGGAGAATTGGTAGTTGCAGAAGACGAAACTGTAAAAGTGCCTACAGACAACGTAATCGGTATATATGATGTAATAACTGTTGGGGAATACTCAAAGACTACAGCGTCTATCGATAACAAGGGTACTATTCTGGTCGGTGGTAATTTCTGGACATCGTTGGAATATGATCCTCGAAACTTAGGTGGTGGCATCTTTGCATCCGGTGATGGTAATGCGACAGCCTTCCATTGGAACAAAACTGCCATTGGAAAAGAATAAATACTTTGAATTACAAACTTAGTTTATTCTGAATAAATTGGGAGCATAATTGCTGTATGCATGCAATTGTGCTCCCATATTTTTATACTGACATTTTATTTGCTTCCTGTCCGAAAAATCGTACCTTTGTTTCACTAACATGATACATCACCGCCATGAAGAGACTACCCTACGGACTTTTTCTTCCTGCTGCGCCCCCGCCGTTTCGGCAAGTCCCTGTTTATAGCAATGCTGGAGGCCTACTACAGCGTGGACTACCGGTCGAGGTCCGACGAGCTGTACATCGGGCAGCATCCCTCGCTGTCGCGCAACAAGTATCTGGCGCTCTGGTTCAACTTCTCGGAAGTCACCTCCAATCCCGACGAGGTGGAGCGGTCATTCAAGGCCTACTGCAATGCTGCCATTATTCGGTAGGATGGTCGGACAAGTATCCTTGCCGGTACTGGAGAGCAGGGATTGCCGGAGGGAGAAGAAACTCCTCAGAACCCTGCCACAAACTCGTCGAAACTGGTGTCGGTGATGCCGATTTTTTCTTTGAGGCGCATCTTCTTGCGCGAGATGCTTCCCTTGGCGATGTGGTAGATTTCTGCCAGCACGGCCAGGGGAAGTTCCATTTTTACCAGGCAGCAGAAGTCAATCTCTTCGTCGTTCAGCTGGGGCCAGGCGGCCTTGAGGCGGCGGGTGAAGCCGTCGAAGCAGGCGTCGGTGTTGTTGCGCAGGGTCTGCCAGTCGTCGGCCGAGAGGTGTAGGGCACCCGTGGCCGTGCGGCTGCGCATCAGCAGGGGGATGGTGATTTCGTTCAGCTGCTTGAAGTATTCCACCTTCTGTACCAGCTGGCTTTTCTCGAGCTGTTCCTTGGCTTCCTGCTCGCGCAGGCAGCGTATCTCGGCTTCCTGTCGGGACAGCTGTGCTTGCATCAGGTCGCGCTGGAGCCGTGCCTGCCGGCGGCGGGTGAAGATGTAGTGGGCTCCCCACAGGATGATGAGCACGAAGACCACGGCGGCCAGGCGGTAGACTTGCAGCAGGCGGTGCGTCAGCTGGCGTTCTCCTTCTTCGATCTGTTGCTGCTGCTGGCGGTATTCGCGGATGGCGTGCATCTTGTCCAGCAGCTCGGCCCGCTTGTCGGCCTCGAGTGAGTCGCGGTAGCGCACATGTTCGCGCAGAAAGTCGTACGCTTTCTGCTGCTTGCCACGGTGGTGGAGGGTCTCGGACATGTAGCGGTAGGCTTCCGCCTTGCGGCGCAATGGGAACATTTCGGCTATCGTGCGGAAATAGTAGAGGGCCGAATCGTGGTGGGCCAGGTGGAAGCGGATGCCCTTGTCCAGTGCCCGGTAGTAGCTCTGGCGGCCTGCGCCGACGGCAACGGCCTGCTCGATGTCGGCCAGGGCGGAGTCAGGTTGTTCCATATAAAGATGTACGACGGCCATCTCGGCCAGCAGTTCGGCCTTGTGCGGGGGAGGGGCGGCGCCGACAAAACGCCCGGCCCGGTGGAGTTCGTCCATCGCCCGCGCAAATTCCTTCCGGGTCTTGAAGTGGCGGTTGCGGATGAGGCCGATGCGTACCAGCATCAGGCTGTCCTGCTCTTCCAGTGCCAGCGCGAGGGCGTGGTCCAGCAGGGACGTTTCCCGTTCGGCGAAGTGATTGAAGCGGCAGAGATCGGCCTGAGCAATGTCCAGTTCCATGCGCAGGCGGGGACGGGCATCGGCGGGCAGGTATTGGCGGCTTTTCTCGTAGCACTCCTGTGCCCGTAGCAGGAAGTAGTCCTGATGTAGCTTGCGCCCCTGGAGAAAATAGAGGAGGCTCGTGTGGAACGAATCGTCGGCGGCGATGGCCTGGTGGAGCCCCTGTTGGAGGAGGCTGTCGGGCAACTGGATGGAATCGTGCAGGGCGATGCTGTCCCAAAAGTCTTTTGGGAAGTCGTCGTGGCGATGGGTGCACGCGCCGAACCACGAGGCAAGCAGAAGGAATAGCAAAGGATACTTCATATAAAATGCAAATATATGCAGAACTTTCGGATAACCTACACTTTCCTGACTTTTTTGTTTTTCTACCCTTCTTTTTGCTCTTTTTGAGGGTTGGAAAGTGGATTGTACATCGGTTGTACAGCTGATGAAGCATTTATCTTTCTGAAATTCAAATATATGTGTCGTCGCTTGATGTACATCAAGTTTTCTTGTGCGCCTGCTGTATATCCTCTAATTTTGCCGCAGAAAGTCATCTCCGCAAGGGATGCGTGGAAAACGAACAGAAGAGAAACAACCTATATAATACGCTATTTGAGTTTTTTATGAAAGAGAGAGTTTTGTTATTGATTGTGTCCTTGTGTCTGGCCGCGGGAGTGCTCCAGGCACAGACGAAGCAAGTGGAAGGAATCGTCACTTCCGCTGAAGACGGCCAGCCCGTCATCGGAGCTTCGGTGTTGGTGAAAGGTGCCTCGCAAGGCACCATCACCGACGTTGACGGTAAGTTTGTATTGAACGGCGTGCCGGCTTCGGCCAAGATGCTGGTCATTTCGTTTGTAGGCATGAAGACGCGCGAAGTAGCCATTGCGCCGCGTGTGGAAGTGGTACTCGAAAGCGACCAGCAGGTACTGGACGAAGTGCTCGTGACGGTGGCCTACGGCACGGCCAAGCGTTCGTCGCTCACGGGTGCCATCTCATCGGTAGACCAGTCGAAGATTGAGCTGAGACCCACGTCGAGCGTCACTTCCGCCCTGGAGGGCAGCACTTCGGGCGTACAGATCAACAACACGTATGGAGCTCCGGGCAGTGCTCCCGATATCCGCATCCGCGGTATCGGCACGGTGAACGGCTCCAGTTCGCCCCTTTATGTGGTGGATGGCGTACCCTTCAGCGGAAGCATCGCCGACATCAATCCGGCCGATATCGAGAGCCTGTCGGTGCTGAAGGATGCCGCTTCGTGCGCCCTCTACGGCAACCGTGCTTCGAACGGTGTCATCCTCATCACCACCAAGAAAGGTACGGCCGGCAAACTGAGCTTCGACCTCAAGGTGAACCAGGGCGTCTACACGCGCGGCATCAAGGAATATGCCCGCACCGACGCGCGCCAGTTCATGGAAGCCAGCTGGCAGAACCTGCGTAACGCCCGCATCTCGGCCGGCGACGCTCCCGACGTGGCGGCACGCTATGCCAGCGAAAACCTCATCAGCGAGCAGCTCTATCTGAACATCTTCAACAAGCCCGACAAGGATTTGTTCGATGCCAACGGCCGTTTGGCTGCGGGCGTGGAGATGCTGCCCGGCTATGCCGACGACCTCGACTGGTACAAGGCGGCCATCCGCAACGGTTACCGCCAGGAATACCTTTTCAGCGGCAATGCGGCCAACGAGAAGAGCGACTATTACTTCTCGCTGGGCTATCTCAGCGAGGACGGCTACGTGCGCAACTCCAGTTTCGACCGTCTGTCGGCCCGTGTATCGGTCAACCTCACGCCGGTGAAGTGGCTGAAGGCCGGTGTCAACCTGTCGGGCACTCACCAGAATTCGCAGATTACGGCGGGTGACGAAGGGGCCTCGTTTACGAACGCCTTCATGTACTGCCGCCAGATTGCCCCCATCTATCCGGTGCATCTGCACAACGCCGACGGCTCTTATCGTCTGACGGCCGACGGCCAGCGCCAGTACGACCCCGGTTACTACACCGACGACAAGGGAGTGGAGATAGCCACACGCAACCAGTATCAGGACCGCCACGTGGTGTGGGAGAACGAGCTGGACAAGAACCAGACCGTACGCAACACCCTGCAGGGCATCGCATACATGGATGTCAAGTTCCTGAAGGACTTCACCTTTACCGTGAAGGGCGACATGAACCTGAGCCAGTCCGATAACACGGCCTACGACAACGCCGTCATCGGCAACGGAAAAGGCAGTAACGGACGAGGGCTGCGTGTGATAGGCCGCTATAAGAGCTACACCTTCCAGCAGCAGCTGAAGTGGACGCACCTGTTCGGCGCTCATCTGCTGGACGTGCTGATGGCCCACGAAAACTATTCGTACAACTACGATTACCTGTACGGCTTCAAGACGTCGCAGATCTTCCCCGACCGTCCCAACTTCAGCAACTTTACCGAAATCACCAGTCTGGACGGTTATGAAAGCAATTACCGGACGGAGAGCTATCTGGGCCGCGTTCGCTACAACTACCGCGACCGTTACAACCTGGAAGTGTCTTTCCGCCGCGACGGTTCGTCGCGCTTCCACCGCAACAACCGTTGGGGTAACTTCGGCAGTGTGGGTGCCAACTGGATTATCAGCGAGGAAGCCTTCATGAAGGATGTCCGCTGGGTGAACGACTTGAAGCTGCGTGCCAACTACGGACAGGTGGGCAACGATGCCGGAGCCGGATTCTATGGCTACATGAGCCTCTACGGCGTGGAGCAGAACGCCCACAAGGGTGCGCTCTATCTGACGCAGAACGATTCGTATGACCTGAAGTGGGAAACGGGCGAGGCTTATGGCGTGGCCGTCGAGGCACGCCTCTTCAACCGCTGGAACCTGAGCGTGGAGTACTTCGACAAGCGCAACAAGGACCTGCTGTTCGACATCTACCTGCCCCTGTCGGCGGGAGGAACGTCCTCCGGCGCGGCCGAGGCTACAGTGACCCGCAACCTGGGCACCATCTCCAACCGAGGCATCGAGGTCAATACGGACATCGACGTGTTCCGCAACCGCAACTGGACTTTCAACATAGCAGCCAATGCCACTTATCTGAAAAACAAGATCGTGAAGCTGCCCGACCAGAACAAGGACGGTATCATCTCCGGTGCCTACAAGATTGTAGAGGGAAGAAGCCGTTACGAATTCTACACCTACACCTTCGAGGGTGTGGACCAGCTGACGGGCAACTCGCTCTACAAAGCCAATCTGGACGACTATTTCGTCACACTGCCCGACGGCACCACGCTGGGCAACAAGCAGAGCGGCATTGACATCACCAAAAAGGCGACGGTTATAGGCGGAGTGCCTTACGTCACCAACACCACCTACGGCCAGCGGGAGTTCCACGGGTCGGCCCTGCCCACGGTCTATGGCAGTTTGACGGGGCCCATCGGCTACAAGTCGTTCACTCTCTCTGCTCTCTTCACGTATTCGTTGGGCGGCAAGACGATGGACGGTGTCTACCAGTCGCTGATGTCGACCGGCACCAGCCCCGGCAACTACCATGCCGACATCATGCAGTCGTGGATGCAGGCTCCCGAGGGGATGGACGAGAATTCGCCAAACCGCATCAAGAAGGACGGCATACCGCAAATCAACAGTACGCTGAGTTCGGACAACAATGCCGTCTCTTCCCGCTGGCTCACTTCGGCCGACTACCTCGTGGTGAAGAACCTGACCCTGGCCTACCGCCTGCCGCAGGCGTGGGTAGAGCACATGGGGCTGCAGAGCGTGGGCCTGAACGTCAGCTGCGAGAACCTCTGGACCTTCGCCGCCCGTCAGGGCATGAATCCCCAGCAGTCGTTTGCCGGCGGTCAGGGCAACTACCTGGTGACACCGCGCATCTTCTCCGTGGGAGTGAGTGTGAAATTGTAAACCATATCCGATTAAAACGAAACGTATGAAACTGAAAAATCTACTCTACATATCCGTCGGCGCGGCTCTGCTTACTGCCTGCTCGGCCGACTACCTCGACACCCTGCCTCAGGCGTCCACCGACACGGGAACCGTCTTCGAGACAACCGAAAACGCCCGCCTGGCCGTCAACGGACTCTGCCTGATGATGACCCAGCAGTACCTGGGGCAGCAGGGCTTCAACGGCGAAGGCACCATCAAGACCCTGTATGGCAACTATACGGGCAACGACTTCCAGAAGTGCAACCTGACGGGGTGGGCCCCCATCATCAACCCCACCACGTATCTGGAGCGCAACTCGGTGCTCTACTGCTACTACCCCTGGTTCTACTATTACAAGCTGATAGGCAATGCCAACCGCATCGTGGTCAACATCGACCATGCCGCAGGCACGGAGGCCGAGCGCCTCTTCATCCGCGCGCAGGCGCTCACCGTCCGTGCCTATGCCTATCTGATGCTCAGCCAGCTCTACTGCCATCGCTGGACGGACAGCCGTCAGGGAGCTTCGCGCGGCCTGCCGCTGAGGCTCGACACTTCGGACGGCGATCTGCCCGCCTCGACGCTGGCTCAGGTCTATACACAAATCTATACCGACCTCGACGCGGCCGTCGACGCCTATACCCGCAGCGGCCTGTCGCGCGACCGTGGCGACAACTACAGCCCTGACCTGGCCGTAGCCTATGCCACCTATGCCCGCGCCGCCCTGACGCGTGAAGACTGGGCTACTGCTGCCAAGTATGCCGCCCTGGCCCGCAAGGACTATCCGCTGATGAGCAACGCCGACTACGTGGACGGCGGCTTCAGCACTCCCAACAGCGAATGGATCTGGAGCAGCTACAGCGCCCCCGACCAGACGCTCTACTACTTCTCCTTCTTCGCCTATCAGGGCAGCAACTCCAGTGCCAGCATCTGCCGCACCTATCCCTGTGCCATCAGCAAGGAGCTTTACGACCGCATTCCCGCGACCGACGTGCGCCGCCGGATGTTCCTGGCCCCGGTTGAAGGCGATGCCTATAATACCACCAACGGCCGTGTCACCGCCGGTCCTCTGCTGGAGCGTGCGCGCCGCGACTATGCCGACAAGCTGTATGGCACGAGCCTCATCTATGCCTACATGCAGTTCAAGTTCCTCTGCACCGGCCAGCCCGGCATCGGCCAGCTCAACCACTTCCGCTCGTCGGAGATGTATCTCATCGAGGCTGAGGCCGACTGCCACCTCGACGGCAAGGACACTGAGGCACAGGCTCTGCTGAAGGCGCTGGTGAAGGACAGTGGGCGCGACCCGCAGTACACCTGCACCAAGACGGGCGCCGACCTCCTGGCCGAGGTGAAGCTCTACCGCCGCATCGAGCTTTGGGGCGAAGGCTTCGACTGGTTCGACCTGAAGCGCTGGCGTGAGCCGCTGGTCCGCCACGCCCATCCCCAGGGCAGCTTCCATCCTCAGTTTGCCGTCAGCGTTCAGCCCGAGGAGGCCAACCAGTGGACGTGGGTCTATCCCGCCAAGGAAGTGGACTACAACGGCGCGTTGGACAGCTACATCGAGTGAGAATCTCTTTACCCTAACCAATTTCATATTTTTCTTCATCTATTCTCTCTGATGTCAGGTCGGGAGGCCCGGTTTCTGTGGAAGCCGGCGCTTCCCGGCCTTCCTTTATATGTGGCGGCTATCCTTTCATTCCTTCCCGGCTACTGATACATACCTTGTTGTCTTCTCTGTTTTTCTTATAGATTAACTGCCGGAAGGAGGAACTTTCCAGCCGATAGGAAGAAGGTTTGAGGTACATTCCCGAGTGTATGGACACGATTTCCAGTAAAATCCTTGCAGATTCCAGGGATTATTATGATTTTTGCGATGAAGTTGTGCATCAACAGGCAGATAGCCATCAATGACTTGCCTGCAACCAGTTTGCTGGAAAGCCAATGATGCGTACAATTTGCTTATCTGCTGATAGTTGAAAGTTTAAATCAAACAATGGTTCATACAATAAAACAAATCGCACCATGAAGCTGTATAAATTAACTTTAGGTCACATCATGGCCGTATTATTTTCACTGACAAGCATCACAATGCTGGCACAATCACGGGTGCAGTCCGTATCCTTTGCAGGGAATGCTTATGTTACCCAACGTGCCGATAAGGTCCGTATATCGGATAACGGCGTGGAAAACTGGAGTAGTCCCCAGACCACTGTCAGCGCATACTTTCATATCGACAAGCCGCAGATCATTACTTTGTCGCTTCAAGGCAAGGGGCACGCCACGATGCGCATGATATGCAACGGTAAGGAACAGGATGTCAGGTTCGATAACGATGAACCGACCATTGCCGGCAATATGAAAGTCAAGATCAGTGAGCCAGGTTATGTCCAGGTGGACCTCAAAGGAAAGAAACGTGATGGCGGGAACTTTGCCAACATTACCGACCTGATGGTTGCATACGCAGATGGCAAAGTGACCTGTGTACACGATTTCTCTAACTACTGGGGACGCCGCGGCCCGTCTGTACACTTGGGTTATACGCTGCCGCAGGGGAATGATTATGAATGGTTCTATAACGAAGTGACCGTTCCGCAGGATGGTGAAGTGATGCATAGCTACTATATGGTGGCAGGCTTTGGCGAAGGATATTTTGGCATGCAATATAACTCAAAGGCAGAGCGGCGCATCCTCTTTTCCGTGTGGAGCCCGTTTGACACACAAGACCCGCGCAATATTCCCGAAGACCAGCGCATCCGCATGCTGCGCCGTGGCGATGGAGTGCGAATCGGAGAGTTTGGCAATGAGGGCTCGGGCGGCCAAAGTTTTATGTATTATCCCTGGAAAGCTGGTACGACATACCCGTTCCTGATGCATGTACGTCCCGATGGAAAGGGAAACACGATATACACGGCCTACTTCTATGCCATGGAGGAGGGACAGTGGCGTCTCATTGCAGAGTTCCTGCGTCCACAAACCGACACCTGGTACACCCATCCCCATTCTTTCCTGGAAAACTTCAATCCGGAGCAAGGCTATCTGACGCGCAAGGTGCAGTTTCAGAACCAATGGGCACGTACGACGGACGGCCGTTGGGTGCGTCCCTTGCATGCGACCTTTACCAACGACGGCACTGCACAAGCCGGTGTGCGTCTGGACTATGCAGGTGGACAAACTGCTGACGGAAAGGCGCTGTTCCTGAAAATGGGTGGCTTCTTCAACGGGAATGTCCAGGCAGGTACGCACTTCCCTTTACCTGCTTACGACAACACACAGCCCCCACAGATTGATTGGGAGGCTCTGGAAAAACTTGGAAAAACGGAGTAAATGCATCGTTGCGTTCCCTGCAAAATCGGGGAGAATGATGCGGACGGCATAATCATCATGCAATGTCATCCTAAACGAAGTGAAGAATAACATTGCATGATGATAAAACCCTGTTCGTTTTTGATACAACCTGCTTGCATTGTTTCATTCAATTGACAAGAGGAGGCCTCCTATATCACTTCAATCCTTATCTTGCAATCTCTTTTACCTTGCAAAATGGAATGGCAGAGTGTGACATTGAATTTCAGTTCTTTCCAAAGGTATTGCATGGAATAAATGACACTTTGACGGGAACATTCACAGAGTAAAGGCGTAGTGATATAACCCTTCTTGCACAAATGGCAGGTGCATTCCAGGAAAGTAAGATAATAGACGCGGCCTTTTTCTACGACCTCGCCTTTTACTCCCGGCAATTCATTCGCTAACTGAAAGAAAACATCCATGTTCCCTTTGGCATCTTCGTAGAGCTTTCTGTAAATGGAAAGCGTACCGCCATTCACACAATTCTTGCTACATTCTGAAAAGAAAGCAGCCCGCTGTTCCGATGAAAGCCGGGCTATACCTTTCTCAAATCCTTTGAACCAATCCGACAGTTCCATATTATATATTAATGTCTTTATTCATTTTTGTCACTTTCGATGCATTCCTTTTAGCCGCTGCCATGCTTGGGGTAAATTCCTTTTATACGGCGTTCGTCACACGCAGTAGCCGATGTTAAACACGACTTCATGGTTTAATAACAGATATAACACCCCGTTCTTCAAATTTATCTTCTTTTAATGGTTTGACATTTACGTTTGGTCATCTCTTCAGCAAAGGCCTGTTCACTATGTTCCTTGATATAGCGGATGCAAGCGTAACGGTCAGAATTAAACAGGAATGCGAATGTTTTGCCTATCCAATTGGAAAACCATTTGCATTCCCTGACATCATGAGAGCATTCAGCACAAGACTTGAACTTGTTTTCTTGGCAACATGAACGGATTTTGCACCAAGTAGCCTTTTCATTATGTTTGCATCCGGGACATTTTTCTGTCAGGAACTTACGGCAAGCTCCGCAATAAAGACCGCAAGCAGCTATGTTTTGAGTGTCTGGTACAATTGTTTTCATAGGCATCAGATGTTGGAGTGAGCGAATTCACCGTTTATCCAAAAGGTGGCTTCCGTACCGATGAAATGTAGAAGTACATAGTTGGGGTCACTTGCTCCACCGGGAAAATGATAAATGAACCAGTCCTGCCACATATCTTTGCGGACGGCATCATCCGTGACAATCTCTACTGTACCACGCAGGGCAACGCCATCTCCGTAATGGTCATAGCAAAGACCTGCCTTGTTGTTCGTCTTGAAATCGTTCACCTTTACGGAGTCTGCGCTTGTTGCCATCCAAACCTCATGGAAGCCCTTTGCTCCTATCTTGGACATCTGCACAGGGCGAGGATATCCGTAGGCGTCGATGGAAGCGACGGTCACGTTTTCGCATTGGGCAAGCAAGTGCGTTGCTTTCTCCGTCAGTATCCGTTCGTCTTTCACTTTCCATCGTTTCAAGTGCGGGAAGTGCCGGAGCATTTGTTCTTTCGCTTGTATGGGAGTCAACTTGCACCCCGTCTGCGTATTCCATTGGTCTAAGAATTGCAGACAGAACTCTATCATTTGGCTCATCGTGAACTCTTGGGTGAATTCTCCGTTTTTGTAGCAATAAGTGCAATAATCCTCACTACGGCTTCCATCGGTATTTGTTCCTCTGTTCTCGTCAGTCAGAGGCATACCGCAGCTTTGACAAAATTGTTGTTCCATATTGATTTAAATATATCTTTCACAAAGATAATCTTTCTGTAACAGATTCCAAGGGGGCAGTCTTTCTATTTCACGAAAAGTAATATCATAATGCGATATTGGGAGGCTATTGACTGATTGTAGGTGAAAATTCCAAGGTTTTTCCAAACTTTTTTTGTAAATCTGTATAAGGAATATACCTCTTTGAAATC
>ULQS01012167.1_pt1 | contig 19055 bp, 17 predicted proteins | sample 1954751 | NCBI WGS metagenome assembly ULQS01 (sample SAMEA4835662, study PRJEB28245) | human gut metagenome | biome: gut microbiome; material: fecal sample | place: Denmark | collected 2008 | reverse complement strand
TTCATCTTCAGCGACAGCGGCGGACGCTTGCCGCGACTGAGGTATTCGATATTGTGCTTGCGCCCTACGGCCAGGGCCTTCATGAAGAGCTTGCGTCTCACGGGGTTTGCCCTGTCTATCTTGTCCTTTACGCCGGCATACACTTTCTCCCAGAATCTTGGCACGGAGCTCATGCATGTAGGATGAGTCTCGCGCATAGACTGCTGTATCTCCTTCGGGTTGGTGTTGATCACAATCTCTGCACCCTCGCTAAGACAGAGGAACAGCCATCCGCGCTCAAAGATGTGCGTGATGGGCAGGAAGTTCATTATGCGGTCTTTATCAGTTACCGGCACAACCTCGTCGTTAGCCTTAAGCGCGGCATGAAACTGACCGTAAGAAAGCATCACGCCCTTGCTGTCGCCGGTGGTTCCGCTGGTGTAGAGTATGTTGCAGAGGTCGTCTTCATTGGCCTCGGCATACAGCTTTTCCACTTCCGACTGCCGCGGACTGTTCTCGCCGAGCGTCAGGAAATCGTCAAAATATATTGAGTTTTTATCGTTCGGACTGATGACAACACGCTTGTCGAAGACTATTACGCGCTCGAGCGAAGGACAGTGGGAGAACACCCTGAAGGCCTTGTCGTACTGCTCCTGCTCGCCGACAAAGAGCACGCGCACCTGTGCGTCGTCTATCATATACTGTATCTGCTGCTCGCTGCTGGTGGCATAGAAAGGCACGCTGACGGCCCTTATGCCGAACGCTCCGAAGTCGGTGTAGAGATACTGGAGGGAGTTCTGCGAGAACACGCCGATGTTCTCCTGTACCTTGACGCCGATGTTCAGCAGGGCGTTAGACACATGTCTCACCTTACGCGAGAATTCTTTCCACGACACCGACTTCCACTGCGTGTCGCCAAAGTCACGGTAAATAAGTACGCGCTTGTTTCCATACTTCTTTGCTTGTTCGTGGATTAGAACCGAAAGATGACATCTTGTCTGCATAAGCGTATTGTTTTTTGTTAGATGCAAAGTTATATTAAATTATAATAAAAACAAAATAAAAACGGCTTTTTTACTTTAAAAGGAAATCTAAAACACGCCACTTTAACTGACAAAACGGACAATGCGGCGCCGGCTGCACGCAAACATCCCTCAGAGACCGCCCGGCGCAGCACCTGACACGGCATGACACTTGTGCCGGCATTATTTTGTTTTTACGTCATATTGAATTAACTTTGCAGCAAATAATTGCATTATGATGCGGTCGGACGGTCTGTTGCAGGCCATCTGGCGACAACATTTTTTGAATGATTATGACACAGAAAGAATATCTCAACGACGCCATAGAACTGCTTAAGGAGCTGATAGCCACGCCGTCGGTGAGCCGCGACGAGAGCGCTGCGGCAGACGTAATGGCACGCGCGATAAGCGGATATGGCTACGAATACAGCCGCGAAGGCAACAACATATGGATTAAGAGCAGCGGATTTGACAGCTCGAAGCCAACGCTGCTGCTCAACGCACACATCGACACGGTGAAGCCGGTGAGCTCGTGGACGCGCAATCCATTCAGCCCTGACGTATGCGGCGGAAGGCTGTACGGACTGGGCAGCAACGACTGCGGCGGCGGACTCGTTGCCCTGCTGCAGGCCTTCAGGCACATAACGTCGCGCCCGCAGAGCTACAACACCATATGGCTTGCATCGGCCGAGGAGGAAGTGTCGGGCGAGAACGGCATAAGGCGCGCCCTGCCGCTGCTGCCTGCCGCAGACGTGGCCATCGTGGGCGAGCCCACGGGCATGCAGCCCGCCATAGCCGAGAAGGGACTGATGGTGATAGACGCCACGGCCAGGGGCAAGTCGGGACATGCCGCCAGGGGCGAAGGCATCAACGCCATATATGAGGCTCTCGACGACATCTGCTGGCTGCGCGGCTACAAGTTCGAGAAGGTGAGCCCGCTGCTCGGCCCCACGGTGATGAACGTAACGATAATAAACGCCGGCACGCAGCACAACGTGATACCCGACGAATGCAGATTTACGATAGACATAAGGACCAACGAATTCTACAGAAACGAAGACGTGTTCAGCTTTCTGTCATCCAAGATGAAGAGCGAGCTGAAGGCGCGCTCGTTCCGCCTGTCGTCGTCGCACATAAGCGAGGACAACCCTCTGATACAGAGGTGCAAGGCCATGGGCATGACGCCGTTCGGCTCGCCCACGCTGTCAGACCAGGCACTGATGCCCTTCCCCTCGTTCAAGCTCGGTCCGGGGCAGTCGGCACGCTCACATTCTGCCGACGAATACATAGGCATCGGCGAGATAGAAGATGCCATAAACACATACATCAGCCTGCTCGACGGAGCCGACATTCTGCCCGCCGCAGTGCCTGTGGACAGCAGCCGCATAACGCTTTGATTTTCAGTAAGTTGCGAAAGGCCATCTTTTAGCGTGCGATTTGCCGTCTTTCACACGCCAAAAGGTGGCCTTTTGCAGCCCGAAAGCATACCTTTTGCACGGCAGCAATACAGCCGCGCCACAATCACCATGAAGCACCTACATTCAGGCCATCAGACACAAAAAGACTACACAACAACATTCAGACATGTTAAATTAAACTACAAACCATAAATTTTATTTGGAAATAAAAACCAAATTCGTTACATTTGCAAGCTAAATAATCCCAATAAAAATATGAAAAAACTTTTTTTTACCTTATCGATGGCACTGATGTCAACATTGGTGCTCGCCGTACCGGCCAAACGAGGCATGTGGAAAACGGTGAAAATGGCTGACGGCACTGAAGTCAGAGTAGAACTACGCGGTGACGAATTCTGCAGCTACTGGCAGGCAGCTGACGGCCGCAAACTAGTACAGAACAACACTACAGGCTTTTACGAGCTTGCCGACATGAAGGCAATGACCGAAAGAGCCGACCAGATGAGGCAATCGGCACGCCGCAGCAAGAACAACATACAGACAAGAGGCTCGCTCGGAGGCGACCACCAGCCATACGTTGGTATGAAAAAAGGTCTTATCATACTCGTGCAGTTTGCCGACACCAAATTCTGGGCCGACCATACTCCTGCACTCTATCAGCGCATTGCCAACGAGGAAGGCTTCAAAGAGCTCGACTTCAACGGTAGTGTGAAAGACTACTTCAAGGCACAGAGCTACGGACAGTTTGAGCTCGACTTCGACATAGCCGGCCCTGTAACTCTGCCTAACGGATATGCATACTACGGCAAACCTACAAACGGACAGAACGACAACAACACTGCACTCGGCGAAATGGTTATGGACGCCTGCAAGGCTGTTGACGAAAGCATAGACTTCACTAACTACGACTGGGACGGCGACGGAGAGGTTGACCAGGTGTTCATCCTTTACGCAGGACACGGCGAGGCTTCTTGGGACGACAGAAACACTATCTGGCCTCACGAGTGGAACTTGCACTCAGCTCTCGGCAGAACACTCACACTCGACGGTGTAACCATCGACACTTATGCCTGCAGCTGCGAGCTCGGCGTAAAGACAAGCCAGGGTTATGCTGAATGTATCGACGGTATCGGTACTATCTGCCACGAGTTCTCTCACTGTCTCGGACTTGCCGACATGTATGACACATCTTACAGTGGCAACTACGGCACGGGCGACTGGGACATCATGGACCAGGGAAGCTACAACGGCGACAGCTATCTGCCGGCCAACTACACCAGCTACGAGCGTATGTACGCAGGATGGATCGAGCCCACTGAGCTTACAGAAAACTGCCAGATAGACAACATGAAGGCTCTGGCTGAAACAGGCGAGGCTTACATCATATATAACGACAACGACAAAGACGAGTATTATCTGCTCGAGAACAGACAGTTGAGCGGATGGGATGCAGGTCTGCCTAACTCAGGACTGCTCATCCTGCACGTTGACTTCGACGCCAAAGTATGGCAGCAGAACCTCGTGAACAGCACATCACGTCAGCGCTGCACCATATTCATCGCCGACAATGACCCTGAAAACAACGACGCAGGCGACATCTATCCTTATCAATACAACAACAGCCTGACTAACACTTCTACACCGGCCGCTACACTTAACAACATGAACAAGGACGGTTCTAAGTACATGAACAAGTCGGTAAGAAACATCACAAAGAACAATGACGGCACAGTGTCATTCTCATTCGAGAACGAGAACAACTCTGACTCTGACTACGAACTGCCGCAGTCATACATCTTCTATGAGTCATTCGACAAGTGCAACGGCAAGGGCGGTAACGACGGCAACTTCAGCGCAACGACATCAGGCTCTGTACAGTATGACAACACAGGATGGTCTTCAACAAGTTCTCGCAGCGCTTACCAGTGCGCACAGTACGGCTCAAGCATGATGGCAGGTAACGTTACAACACCTGAAATAACCGTAGACGGAACATACACACTGCAGTTCAAGGCAGCTCCTTACGCAAGCGAGGCTAACACTATCTACGTTGAGGTTAAGGAAGGCAACGGAACACTGTCTAAGCCTTCATTCGTACTGAAGAACAACAAGTGGTCTGCATTCAGCACAGAGCTGACAGCTAACGGACCGGTTAAACTCAGATTCTACGTTAACTCAGGCCGCTTCTATCTCGACAAGGTTTGTCTGAGCAACACATCTACAGGCATCAGCAACACCGTTACTGACAATGAGGTTAAGGACAACCGCATATTCAGCATCGACGGACGCTACATGGGCAAAGACCTTAACAGCCTGAAGAAGGGCATCTATATCATCAACGGAAAGAAGATTATCAAATAATCGTCATAACCTTCACCAAAAGGGCGGGCCAAGGCCTGCCCTTTTTTATTACCGCCACAGCCGCGGCCGGCAGCCACAAGACAGCCGGAAACGGACTGAAAGCAACAGCATTCAACAACAAAACAAAGATATCATGAAGCTATATTACATCTTCCACAGCTGCTTTATGCTTGAGGCCGAGCAGTGCGTCATCATCTTCGACTACTGGAAAGACTCGCCCGACGGCGACGTCAAACACATGCTTGAGCACACAGACAAGCGCGTCTACTTCATGGCAAGTCATTTTCACGAAGACCACTTCAACCCCGAAATCTTTAGTCTGAACGTGCCAAACGGACAGAAACGTATAATTCTGTCGCGCGACATAGTAAGGCGCCACAGAGCGAAAGAAACCGACGCTGACGTGCTTCTGCGCAGAGGCGACACCTACAGCGACGACATGATAAGCGTAAAAGCCTTCGGATCTACTGACGCCGGAGTGTCGTTTATGGTAGAAACAGACGGAAAGAAGGTGTTTCACGCCGGCGACCTGAACAACTGGCACTGGGAAGATGAGTCTACTCCACAGGAAGTCAAAAAGATGGAGGGCGAATTCATGGCAGTGCTGCGCGACATAAAAGCAGAATACCCGGCAGTCGACCTTGCCATGTTCCCCGTCGACCCGCGGCTCGGCACCGACTTTGCACGCGGTGCACGGCAATGGATTCAGACGATAAAGACAACCTATATGGCACCTATGCACTTCCCGCCGGCAAGAGAGAAGGCCATGACCTTCGGCAAAGAGGCAGAATTCCGCGGCACTAAGTTTCTCTACATACACCGCGAAGGCGAAGAGATAGGAACGATTTAAACCATATCGTTATCAACTTTTTATCCCTTTTACGCCGCTAAGTCGCCTCACTTGCAAACTTAAACCCAAATCGGGCATTAGACAGCATATTACTTTATTAATTTTGTGCATTATGCTTTCAGCCTGTCTCTTTATTTCTATTGGCGTCTTTTTGTCTGATTTTTCTTGACATAGCCCGCTATGCCTGCAAAAATCCAGCCAAAATACGCTCAATATAAAGCAAAAATACAGACCGAATAATAATGACGATTTGGGTTAAATGGCATTAGAAACTTTCACGAACGAAAAGCAAGCAAGCGTTTGTCCCTATGAAGAGCCGTATGGAACATTGCTTGCTTTTCGCCATGAAAACTGCAAATCCATGACAAAAGGAGGGCACGTTTTTCTAATGACCTATCCTGATTTAAGCTGCCAAAACACCCTGACGACTCACTACAGACACATTACAACGGCAGACACACGGCAAATGCATATGCATTACATCATCAGAAACAAAAAAGGCGCGACGCCTGCACTACCTGCAGGCATCGCGCCTAAAATATATCACATTATGAGAATCAGAATTATTACGCCTTAAGCATCGATGTTTGCGTATGTGGCGTTCTGCTCGATAAACTGGCGTCGAGGTTCAACGTCGTCGCCCATAAGCATTGAGAATATCTCGTCGGCCTCGGCGGCATTCTCTATCGTAACCTGTTTCAGCAGACGTGTCTCGGGATTCATTGTCGTCTCCCAAAGCTGCTCCGGATTCATCTCACCCAAACCTTTATATCGCTGAGTGTGTATGCTCTTGCCGTCGTCAACGCCGTTGCCGTACTTGTCGAGGAATGCCTGGCGCTGCTGGTCGGTATAGCAATACTCCTTCACCTTGTTCTTATATGTGCAGAGATAAAGCGGCGGAGTGGCTATATAGAGATGTCCGTCCTGAATAACCTTAGGCATGAAACGGTAGAACAGAGTCATTATAAGGGTGTCGATGTGTGAACCATCGACGTCGGCATCGGTCATTATGATAATCTTGTCATAGCGCAGCTTTTCGATGTTTGCCTCCTTGTCGTCCTCGCCGTCAACGCCGAAGCGCACGCCTATACTCTGTATGATGTTCATAACCGACTCGCTCTCGAACACCTTGTGCCACATAACCTTCTCCACGTTAAGAATCTTTCCGCGCAGCGGCAGTATGGCCTGTGTGTAGCGGTCGCGTCCCTGCTTGGCAGAACCGCCGGCCGAGTCTCCCTCGACGAGGAATATCTCGCACTCCTTCGGGTCTTTGTTTGAGCAGTCAGCAAGCTTTCCGGGCAGACCGCCTCCGGTCATAGGATTCTTGCGCTGAACGCTCTCGCGTGCCTTGCGTGCCGCGATACGTGCCGTTGCAGCCAGTATCACCTTGTCGCATATCTGCTTTGCCTCCTTCGGATGTTCCTCAAGATAATATGTCAGAGCCTCTGACACAGCCTGCTGAACGGCTCCGGTGACCTCGCTGTTGCCCAGCTTTGTCTTTGTCTGACCTTCAAACTGCGGCTCAGCCACCTTTATCGAGATAACGGCCGTAAGTCCTTCGCGGAAGTCCTCGCCAGCAATCTCTATCTTTGCCTTCTCGATCTGCTTTGATATAACGGGATCGTTGTCGGCATATTTCTTCAAAGTACGTGTCAGCGCCATGCGGAAACCTACGAGATGCGTACCGCCTTCGATGGTGTTGATGTTGTTCACGTATGAATGGATGTTCTCGCTGTAGTCAGTGTTATACATCACAGCCACCTCGATAGGTATGCCCTGCTTCTCTGTCTTCAGATAGATAACGTCATCGAAAAGATGTGTGCGGTGACGGTCGATATAGCGCACAAACTCCTTCAGTCCGTCCTTGGCATGGAACACTTCCTGCCTTGTCTTGCCTTCCTCGTCGGGACGAAGGTCTGTAAGCGTAATCTTTATGCCGGCGTTAAGATATGCCAGCTCGCGCATACGCTTGGCTATTATGTCGTATTTATACAGTGTCGTGGTGAATATTGTAGGGTCTGGCCAGAACTGCTGGCGTGTACCGCGCAGCTCAGTCTCGCCAACCACCTTTACAGGATACAGCGGCTTACCCTTCTCATACTCCTGCTGATATATCTTTCCGTCGCGGAACACCTGTGACAGCATGTGTGTAGAAAGCGCGTTGACGCACGACACACCCACACCATGCAGACCACCTGACACCTTGTATGAGCCTTTGTCGAACTTACCACCCGCATGCAGCACGGTCATTACCACTTCAAGAGCCGACTTATGCAGTTTTTCGTGTTCATCCACAGGGATACCACGACCGTTGTCCTGCACGGTTATAGAGTTGTCTTCGTTTATCGTAACTTCAATATGGGTACAGTATCCGGCCATGGCCTCATCGATAGAGTTGTCCACTGTCTCGTTCACCAAGTGGTGAAGACCCTTCTCGCTGATGTCGCCTATGTACATTGCCGGACGCTTGCGCACGGCCTCAAGGCCTTCAAGCACCTGTATGTTACTGGCTGAATAATTATTCTCGTTGATTTGATTTTCTGCCATTTCGCTTCAATGTAAATTAACGTGCAAATATACAAAAAATCTGCGACACGGCGAAGGCTTTTAACTATAAAAAAGTGAAATGACGGTGTTTAACTACACCATAAGCACCTTTGCCCACAATATTACGGCAAAAGCCCGAAACGGCAGCCAAAGCGGTGCCACACGCTGTCATGCACCATGCTTCATGACGCTCATGACAACAATAAAAACGCAAGAAAGGAAAGGAGCAAACCGGCAAACAACAAAAAAGGCTGCAATCTTTGTTGATCACAGCCCTTATTGTCTCTTATTTATAATTTAATTTATCCCAATTTGCTGATGTGGCACGCCAACTTTGACTTAAGATTAGAAGCCTTGTTCTTGTGGATGATATTGGTCTTAGCCAGCTTATCAAGCATCTTCTGTACACTAGGATACAGCTTCAGAGCTTCTTCCTTGTCTGTTATAGCGCGCAGCTTACGCACTGCATTACGCATTGTCTTTGCATAATATCTATTGTGCAATGTTCTTTTCTTCTCCTGACGGATTCTCTTAACTGATGATTTGTGGTTTGCCATCTTTGTTATTATTCCTTTTTATTTTGTTAGTAGTCCCTAGGAGAGTCGAACTCCTCTTTAGAGAATGAAAATCTCTCGTCCTAGCCGATAGACGAAGGGACCATTTGATAAATTTGCGGTGCAAAGGTAGTGGTTTTATTTTAAACCTCCAAATTTTTCTGCAACTTTTTTCTCAAAAACCATAAAATTCTTGTATTTTTGCAGATATGATAACAAAAACAAGGGCTTTAGTGCTGCATTCGTTCAAATATGGAGAGCAACAAATGATTGTTGACTTTCTCACCGAAACATGCGGCAGAACGTCGTGCATTATAAAGATTCCGACATCGGCAAGGGGCAAGCTCAAGAAGCAATACTTCCAGCCGCTGTTCATTCTCGACACCGACATCGACATAAGACAGAACGCCAGACTGCAGCGGCTGAAGGACGCACGCATAGCGGTGCCCTTCACGTCGATACCGTTTAACCCATACAAAACGGCCATCTCGCTCTTCATGGCCGAATTTCTGCGCTGCACCACACGCCGCGAGCAGACCGACCCAACCACATTCTCATATATAGAGAACAGCATCAGATGGCTCGACGGATGCGGCGAGGGCTTTGCCAACTTCCACATTGTGTTCATGATGCGCCTGTCGAGATTTCTCGGATTTTATCCCAATACCGACAACTACGAGCCGGGCGACTGGTTCGACATGAGGAGCAGCTGCTTCTGCCGTCAGAGACCGATGCACGCCGACGTGCTCAGTCCTGACGAGGCGCGCAAGATAGGACTGCTGCTGCGCATGAACTATGCCACGATGCATCTTTACCGCATGTCGCACTTTGACCGCAACAGGATGGTGGACACCATAATAAGCTATTACCGCATACACATGCCCGAACTGCCAGAGCTGAAGTCGCTGCAGGTGCTTAAGGAGCTGTTTGCCGATTGAGCATACACAGATGCCGTTACAGCATCATCTTCTATAAAATAATTATTAATGAAAAAGAATGGCGCAGCCACGGCATAGACCGCAGTTGCGCCATAATTATAATACCATTAAACTTCTGACTCTACAGCACGCAGCTCATGCAAAACGTTTCATGTAGCGACATAACGCCACAATGGCATGGTGATTCATACTGAAATCAATAGTCGTGCTTCTGCTCCTCATACTGCTGTATGCTCTGTGCCTTCTTACGCTGACGTAGTTTTCCGCCTGATATTGTGTACGACAGCTTTAGTCCTATATAGGCCCCATGACTGAGTTTCTCGCGTCTGTAAGCCAGGTCGTTCTTGGTTACTTTTGTTACGCGCGGAGTGTACGGTGGCGTAACGGTGAGTCCAACTTGCAGCCTCTTTTTCATGAAACTCTTGGCAACAGTCATACCTACATTCCATACAGTGTTCATATAAGTCTCGCCGTTAAAATATTTTTCCGGGTCGTATGCACCGTCGATGTTTATAATCCAGTTATGTTTCAGCCACATGGTGCAAGTAGCATACAGATACCATCTGAACTTGTTGCTGTATCCGTATTCAGGCTGCCGGAACGTATCCCATGCTGCATATCCCGAAACCTTGAAGTATAGCCACTTTGTAGGATACTTGGCCCATTGTACGAGTATCATCTTCGTATCTGCGCCGTCGCTGTTGCGCAACACAGAGCGTGTACTTCCCGGATTGTCAGGATCAGCTTCTTCTGCATAGAATGTGCTTTTTTCCTCTTTCGTATACGAGAGTCTTACGTCAAACTGGTTGAACAGCGACAGCCTTAAGTCAACCATATGTCTCGACGGGACATCCAGATAAGGGTTTCCCATGCTGTAGTGGTTGGCTCCGTCGTACACTCTGTATGTACTTATTCCGTCGTAAGGCAACCCGTAGACAGTGCGCTGATAGCTAAGACTGACGTTATGCCGGTGCTTGCGGCTCAGCTCATATCTCAGCACTGCCGAAGGACACAGACTCCAGTAGTCGCGTTTATCTGTCAGTCCGTTGGCAGTTACTTTCAGATTGTTATACTGCACCCTGACGTTTGCGTTATACGACAGTTTGCCGGTCGCTCCGGAATATGATGCGAATATTGCCGGCTCATGGTCTGTAACGCTCTGACGCATACTCATCACATGCTCTGTCTCGCTAAAGTCAGTCAGTTTATAGTCAAGTCCTGCCGTCAGTGTGTTTCCGTTCTGCTGTACGTTCTGCCATGTAGACTTTACACGCAGCAGTTTTGTATAATTGTCGGCATTTTGCGAATAGCCCGGCCTCAAACCAGCCGAGGCTATCACATTATAGTTGTCTTCACGGTTTCTCTTGTACCAAAGGTAGTCGGCCGTGACATTAAGGTTCGATCCTCTGTCGTTTATCTTCCAGTTGTAGAATGCCGTTCCGTTCAGCGTAAGGTTGGTCTGCGGCCTCCACGTAACGGTGCCGTAATCAGCCGTCTGCCCTTCAGCTGTCTCGTTTATGTCAGCTCCAAGCGTACCCTTGTTTCTGAGATATGACACGCCGGCCGTTATTCCCACCTGCCGGTCATGTCCTGCGTCGGCTGTGATGCTGAGCCAGTCACCGAAGGTGTTAGAATTGTTCATATATTTTTCGTCGCTCACAGACATGCCTGAACCCGACTGCGTATATGTTCTGTATTTTTCGCTTGACAAGCCCCTGTCGTACATAACGGCGTTATATATAGTAAACCGTCCTGTGCTTCCCATCTGATAACTCTTAAAGCCGTAGCCGTCATATCCGTTTTCTGTCTTTGCCGACGTCTCGCCTCCGATGCCTATCAGATAACCCTTTTCTCTGTGTTTCAGCCAGATTCTCATTATTCCGCCGGGATTGCCCGCACTCTCTGAGCCGTTGTTGAAATAGTCGACCTCTATGCGCTCTATCAGTTCCGGGCGCAGCATCTTGAGCTGTTCACGGTTAACAATCTTGACTCCATCTATATAAATGGCGCTTGCGGCCTGGTTGTATATAGATACAGAGCCGTCTGTCGAGCTAACAAAAGGCAGCAGCGACAGCATCTGGTCCATGGTCAACATATCCGAGAGTTTACTGTTGGTCAGGTTCAATGAGAATCCGTTGGCCTTCTGCCTTATTCTCGATGTAACCACAGTTATGTTGTCGAGACTCATGTCGCGGTTTATGGAGTCTATGACAGCCGAATCAGACACAACGCCGTTATTTTCATTAGCCACGGCACAAACATCTATCGAAAACGGCAATAGCGTTGTTAGAAATAAAATGATGTTTTTCATAAGCAAATATCTCTTTTCGCCATGCACGCAGAATTGCCGGATTTGTGTCGGTGTCTTGTCTGCTGCACAGTGGCTTTATTTTACATTCAATTCAATAAAATTATTGCTAAAATCATGCCATGATATGTATCTCTCTGTTAATCAACGAGATAACCATATTTCGTATTTTTGCATGTGTCTAAATATTTGACAGCGGTGTATAAATATTAGACACTCTGCGCCTTTACAGATGCTGATATGATGCTGTAGTGCCTGCCAGGATTTACTTATATAATACATTTGAATTCTTCATTCTTCACTTTCGTAAGAGGTTTTGATCTTTATTTTTTAATTGCGCTCAGCGCCTGCCTGCTCTTCACTTACGGAACATCACTTCGTGGTAAAAACTTAGGACAAAATATTTTTTCAATCTAGAAAAGCAGAGTATAACGGATGTTAATTAATTCAGACAAAAGCGGCGGATCATTAACATACGTTCACGGACAAGAATGAATAAAAGGCTTAAACATGAATTTTTTGAGGTGTAAAAGCATGGCCTACGGATAAAAAACAGGCATGTCTTACAACGTAAACGGGCCACTTTTGCACCGTAAACGGCAAAGTAATATTTTTTAACTGTTAAGCTTTTGTCTTTAAAACAGCATAAAGCACTGAACGACAACAGGTTAGCGAAAACGCGCATTTTTCGCCGTTTTTCACGCCAAATCACGGATTCGTGACGAGCATCGCCATTCTGAGAGCGTTAAGTGGACTGGATCATGTAAGAAAAGCTGACAAAAGACCATAATGAAGCTGAGCGAAAAGAACTAAAGAACAATGTGCGGCATTGTACAAACAATAATTATGATTTGCGAAACGAAGTTAGGCGAAAGCCGATCGTGAATTATGAATTATGAATTGTTAATTATGAATTATAAATTAAGATTCGTATATTTGCATGTTCCCCTGCTCTGCCTCGCCATACGGCACGAAGAAGGCAGGCATGAGAAAGCCGACATGCAGACGGAAAGATGCTTGCGGACATAACGGCTGAAACATCACTATGCACAAATAATATAATATTATGGAAAAACATTTTAAAAGGACTTTTATGACATTATGCCTGGCCGCATTGCTCATGCCGGGCATGACGCATGCGCAAAAGACAGGCTACGTGCCGGCGCCCGAAAACCTGAAGGCGCGCAAAGAGTTTAGCGACAACAAGTTCGGGATATTCCTCCACTGGGGCATCTACAGCCTTTTCGGACAGGGTGAGTGGTATCTCAACAGCGGCGGGCTCAACTGCCACGAGTATGCCAAGGCCGCATCGGCTTTCTACCCATCGCGCTTCAACGCGAGCGAATGGGTTAAGGCCATCAAGGAGGCAGGAGCGCGGTATATATGCATCACCACACGCCACCACGACGGCTTCTCGATGTTCGACACAAAATATTCCGACTATAACATTGTTGACGCCACGCCCTTCGGACGCGACGTGATAAAGGAGCTGGCAGACGAGTGCCACAAGCAGGGCATAAAGCTTCATCTGTATTACTCTCACCTCGACTGGACGCGCGAAGACTACTATCCGCTGGGCAACACGGGCCACAGGACGGGCAGAAAGAACCACGGCAATTGGGAGAGCTACTATGAGTTTATGAACAACCAGCTGACCGAGCTGCTGACCAACTACGGCGAGATAGGCGCAATATGGTTTGACGGAGTGTGGGACAAGCCCGACTTCGACTGGCGCCTTGGCGAGCAGTATGCCATGATACACCGCCTGCAGCCGGCATGCCTCATAGGCAACAACCACCACAGGGCGCCGGTTGAGGGCGAAGACTTCCAGATGTTTGAGCGCGACCTGCCGGGCGAGAACACTGCGGGCCTTTCTGACGAAAGCGAGATAGGCAGTCTGCCGCTGGAAACATGTCAGACGATGAACGGAATGTGGGGATATAAGGTGAGCGACCAGAACTACAAGTCGGACACAACGCTCGTAAGACTGCTCGTGAGGGCTGCCGGCAAGGGTGCCAACCTGCTTATGAACATAGGGCCGCAGCCTGACGGACAACTGCCGGCAGTGGCTCTCGAGCGCCTTAAGAGCATGGGCAAGTGGCTGTCTGAATATGGCGAAACGGTATATGCCACCACGGCAGGCGACGTGATGACAGCAGAATGGGGCACCACGACGCGCAGCGGCAACAAGCTTTATGTACACATCCTTGCCGACGACATGCCGAAGATGATATTGCTGCCGCTGAAAGGCAAAGTGAAGAGCGCCGTATTATTTGATACAGGCAAAAAGATAAGTCATGAAAACGTAAGCGGCGGCGTAGTGCTGCACACTGCCGACCTTACGCCGGCGATAGACCGAATAATAACACTGACGGTGAAATAAGTGAAGAGGAAAAAATTAAGTGAAGAGTGAAGAACGAAGAGTGAAGAATTCAATAGCATATAAAACTGAATAGCATTATAGCATTGACGACGTTCTATAACACACAACAGACTATTGAATTCTTCACTCTTCGTTCTTCACTCTTCACTTATACTTATATTCCCACTCCCAAAGTAAAGAATGCGCCGTTGTATGAACCTATTCCGGCAGTGCGCGAACTCATGTGGCGGAAACTTACGCCGAAATCAAACTTCAGAGGACCTCGCCCAACCCTGAACATTACGCCAAGGTCGTAAGCAACATTCTTCCAGTCGGCATGACCGACGCTCGTCGACACCGTGCCGCGAAGGTCTATGGCCGTAACGTCGTCCTTATAGAACGTATAGCCCAAACCTCCACCAAGATTCTGCGAAGTGACGTAAGTCTTCAGTCCGTCGGCATCACAATGGCCGTAAATGCTCTCGCCATGAACAAAGGCATACATACGCGGAATAAACCTGAAGCCTATGTCGGCATTGAGGGTAAGCGGATGCATGTTGTTGCAGCCTGTTCCTGCACTCACTCCGAGATTGATAACAATTTTATCGAAAAAACACTTTTCGTTCGACGCGTTCTGCGCTCCGGCTGTAGCCATGGCCATAAGAAAGGCCAACAAGAACAATAATTTCTTCATAGTAAAAAACATTTTTAGTTTGTGCTTTTTACTTTAACACGTACAACACGCCGTATTGTGACATCGTTTTTAGTAAATTAACATTAACGGCAAAAAAGATTCACAACATTTTTTCATCTTGAACACGTGGGGACTACGAAAATGAAAAGTGAAGAACGAAGAATTCAATAGTATATAAAAGCTGAGCAATCACAATATTGACAATCTTGATTGCGCCTTACAATACAAAACCGGCTATTGAATTCTTCACTCTTCGTTCTTCACTCTTCACTTATTTAGCTCCTTTGGGCGCCGGCAGGAAATATGCAATGACTGTAAGGACAAGCATTAAGATCCAGAAGCTGCTCATACCGGCATCTACCGCATAGCTCACAGCCACGCCTATCAGACAGATAACGATGTCTAAGACCGAAAGGACCGACCTTGACGTATAACGCGAAAGGAAGCCGCGCGCATCCTTAACCAAATCTTTTATCATCAGCACAACCATCAGGACAAGACACAGAACTATTAATCCCCAGACGGCATAATCTGCCGCAGGCACGCTGCCAAACAGCGGTTCAAGTGCAAACAGAAGAAGAAAGATGCTGAAAACAATTTCAAGCTTGCCGGTCTTTAAATCTACTTTTCTCATAGGCTTGTTGTTTAAAAAATATTTATAGGTTTAAATCACAAAACATCAAACTTAAACAGCTTTTTCCGCATGGAGGAATATCTAACACTCGACACAAAGATTATCAGCGACAAAGCCGTCAGCACTATCATGCCGGCACAAACAGACATTCTGTAATGCCGCATTATAACGTGCAGATACGGTTCGACAGCTCTTGTAGCCTTATGTTCACAAAGTTAGGAAAAATCCTGGACATTTTCAACTTTCCAGAAGTTTATTTCGGTTCATCACCGATATCCATTGAAATATAAGCGTTCAGAGCCGCACGACAGACACAACGCAATAACCCGGCCGAATAATAACCGGTCGGATTATCACATTAAATTATTAATACTGTTCAAATTTTTCACAACGCTTTTCCGTAACCGTCAAAAAGGAAGCAGCATGAAAACAGTAAAATACACCATGGCCAGCAGAGCCAACACCTCTAATGCCAGTTCCAGCTTGTCAAAGCGGGTGCTTTCATTGTTTTTCAATAAAGACGTCAGTGTTACAAGCACCAGCGGCAAAATCATAAAGGAATACCTCAGTTCTATTCCAAACAACACAAAGCCCCACCATACAAGACCTATAAGGAGTATGAGGGAAAGAATTATTACTTTTGCTTTTTTCATAAGGCACTAAAATTAAATTTAACCACCATAATCATTAAAAACTTCAACAAAGTTAAAGAGAGAGAGTAAAGCAACAAATGTAATTTTCTACAGATTTATACTCACAAGAAGATGCGCAACAAACCATTATCATGCCTAAGCACGCAGGGACGTACCCCAGGTACGTCCACCTTTACATCAATCATATATAACGCTTTCGGACGCACCTGGGGTACGCCCCTGCAATATCACGTTGTTTTCGTTCCCTTTGGTGTCGGCAGAAAATATACAGCAACAAAACAGATAAACAGAAAAATCCACCAACTACCAGAATTTGAGCTGAACGCATAGCCTACAGCCAGGCCTATAAGACATATTACGGCATCAACAATCCAAAAGACCGACCTCGATGTATAACTCGAAATGAAGCCGCGCGCATCCTTAATCAGATCTTTCACCAAGAACACAAGCATCAACACAGCGCACACTGCCATCAACCCATAAATTAGATAATCTATCACAAGTATGTCTCCAAACACAGGCTCTACGGCATATAAAAGCAGAAGAGTGCTGAAAAGGATATCTAACCTGTCTTTCCTAAAACTTATTCTACTCATAGCTTATGATTTAAAGATTATTGCTTAAACATTTTCACATCACGCAAGACAAATTGTCAATGCAGTCAGAAATATTTTTATCGTTATGCTAAATAGTCCGTGTATTTGTTTGCAAATGTAGGCAAAAACTAAAGTCGTTATTTATTTTAGTAAGTTCTTTTCGGTTCATTTCTAATAAATTACAGTTTACGTAGGATTTATTCAGAGCCATACAAAAGACTTAACGGGTATGCTCCGGCCAAACCAAAATTAGCCGGAGCATAAAATATATAAGTTAATAATTCTGCCACAAGCTACCAATCAGATTATATACCGAAACCTATCGTGCCGTAGAATCCATTATAATTGCCCACGCCTGCCGTGCGCGAATTGATATGACGGAAACCAAGTCCTAAATTCATCTTAAGTTTTCCGCCAACGTGAAAAATAAGAGCTGCATCATAAACGACATGCTTCCAGTCGGCATCGCCAATACTTGAAGAGACAGTTCCACGAAGGTCAACGCCAACATTGTCTACTTGATAAAGCGTGTATCCAAGACCTCCACCCAGCACACAACTCTTTGAATATGTCTGGCCATGATTATCATCTGAAAGTCCATAAAGGCCACCAGCATGAACAAAGGCATACATACGCGGAATAAAACGATAACCGAGGTTTGCACTAAGTTCAAGAGGACTGACTCCATGACACTTTGTGCCCACACCGACATTAAGTTCCGCTACAAGCCTATCAACAAACTTGCTTTCATTTGAAGCATTCTGAGCCACTGTTCCCAAGCTGATCAACAACAGAGAAATGATTACCAAAAGTCTTACTTTCTTTTCCATATTTTATCACGTATTTAAATTAGATTTTTTATTTGTATCAGATTTTTCTAATCTCAAAATTAGATTATCGTTTAAACATCTCCAAATTTAAGAATGATTATTTTTGGGCGGTGTCACAATTACAAAATGCGTCTAAATCATTATGCTTCAAGCATTTACTTAGCATATAATAGTTTCATGAGAGCGAAAATTGTGACGCTTTGAATAAGCACAAGGGCAAAAAACATCTTAAATGCATATGCTTTTCAACATAAATTGATTAACTTTGAAACAACAAAAAACACAACTTTAATGAAAAGACTTTTACTATTCTCTATTGCAATAATACTCATCCTTTGCAGCTGCAACTACAACAACGAAACACGCCAGAAACTCGTTTTGGCAGATACATTGCTGTATCATACAAAAAACGATTCGGCAATGAAAATACTTAAAAGCATCAGCGTTGAGAATCTAAAGGATGAAAGCGACAGGGCATATTATAATCTTTTGATGACTCAAGCACGTCACGTTTTGTATATGACGCCTATGCCCGACTCCATCATAAACGGATGCATTGAATATTACACAAAACACTACAATGCAGAACAACTCGCAAAATCTTATTACTATAAAGGTGCAATACTACGCAACAAGGATAAAATAAAAGAAGCCATATTAACACTGAAAGCAAGTGAAATACATGCAAGAAAATCTAACAATAAAGCTCTTTTACATCACATAGCCGAACAAATTGCTTTCATTAATATGAAGGCAGACAATCTTAATACTGCCTTAAAATATGAATATATTGCGCTACAAAATTCCAGATTAACAGGCAATAAAGCATGGATTGTGGAGGATCTGTTCCAAATGGCGGCTATATTTAACAACAAAGACATGGACGACAGCTGCGAACACTATATGAGAGAAGCATTAAAATACACAAGTTATCTTCATAAAGAACTAAAAGCCGACTTCTATGCTAACGCCGGAGCTTACTATTATAATTCCAACAAGCCAGACTCTGCCGAGAAATATATATTAATGTCCATAAAAGCCAAGCCGACGGCAAGGGCGGAATTTATACTCGGAGTGATATCTATGGAAAAGGGACGAAAAGCCGAGGCATGGAGACTATATGAAAAGGCCGTTGCCGATGGCGACTTTGACATCAAGGCTGAAGTATTGGCGTGGATGTCTGACGTAAAGAAGGAGCAGGGCGAATATAAGGAGGCCATGAAGCTGGCGGAAAGAAGCAAGGCGGCTGAAGACAGCATGAAGGCAAGACAACAGACTGAAAACATGCTCGCGCTACAAGAGAATATTG
>ULQS01032374.1_pt1 | contig 19205 bp, 19 predicted proteins | sample 1954751 | NCBI WGS metagenome assembly ULQS01 (sample SAMEA4835662, study PRJEB28245) | human gut metagenome | biome: gut microbiome; material: fecal sample | place: Denmark | collected 2008 | reverse complement strand
GGGGGGAGCCAATATCAGCATTGGATGTATCCATTCAGGCACAGGTCATCAATCTGTTGGAAAAATTACAAAGAGAGAGAGGATTCAGCTATCTGTTTATCGCTCATGACTTAGAGATGGTATATCATATCAGCCATAAAATCGGTGTTATGTATTTAGGAAATATGGTAGAACTTGGATCATCAGATGATGTATACAAAAAGCCATTACATCCATATACAAGAGCATTAATTTCAGCAGCACCGATTGCAGATCCGCATCTGGCAAAAGAGAAAAAACGCATTATTTTGAAAGGTGAGGTGCCAAGTCCACTGAATCCGCCAGTGGGATGTCCGTTTGCTGGACGATGCAGATATGCATCGGAATCATGCAGACAAAAGAAGCCGGAAATTTACGAGTATGACAATCGTAAGGTGGCATGTAATTTGTATTCTCCAGAAAATCTTGCAAAGTATAAGGCAGTGGGTAAAACGCCAGAGCAGATTTTAGCAGAATAAAAGTAGCACGAATAAGGCACAGGAGACAAGGAGGAAATGCTTATGAAAAAGACAAGAAAAATGGTGGCAGCATTATTATCAACAGTAGTTGCAATCGGTGGCCTTACAGGATGTGGTGGTGGCGGAAGCAGTAGCACCATACAGACAAATGATAAAGGAGAAATTACAGAATTGGTTGAAGCTGTGCAGCCGGAAAGCGGAGAGTACGATCCGGCAGGAGCCGCAGCATATGAGTATTTCAGCGTGCAGACAGAATGTTATGAAGGTTTTGTATCATACGATGAAGATGGTCAGATTCAGCCGGCAGCTGCAGATCATTGGGATGTTAACGATGAAGCAACGGAGTATACTTTTTATATCCGTGATGATGAAAAGTGGTCAGATGGATCCGATGTAACAAGTGCGGATTTCGAAAATACGATGAAAAGAGCTTTAAATCCGGATAATGGTTCATGGTATGTTGATTTCTTATTTGTCATTAAAAATGCACAGAAATGTTTTAATGGAGAATGTGATTTCTCAGATGTAGGCATTGAGTGTATTGATGACAAAACTATTAAATTTACATTGGAGAAGCCGTGCTCATATTTCCTTGATTTATGTAAGCTTCCAACCTACATGCCATCAAACTGCAAATATGCAACAGATGATAATAAGGACTGGGATATGAATCCGGAACAGAACTTAGGTAATGGACCATATCACTTATCTGAGCATGTGGATGGTGACCATGTATCATTCGAAAAAAATGAGTATTATAGAGATGCCGATAAAGTAACTGTATTAAAAATTACAGATAAATTTATGGATGATGATCAGGCAAAAGCATCTGCTTATCAGACAGGTGAGATAAATATTTTACAGGGAGCTCCAAGCGATATTGCTGAGTCTTATGAAGGTAAGGATGATTTGAGAATTCGTGAGGTACCTCAGACAAATTATATTTTATTTAACATTAACGAGAAGCCGTTTGATGATGTCCGTGTACGTCAGGCATTTTCACTGGCATTGAATCGTAAAGATATTGTTGCAGTAGTAGGTACGGCGTGTGAACCGGCAACAACATTTGTTGGAAAAAATTATAAGAGTAAAACAGATGGAACAAAATGGAGCGACCTTCAGGATGAATTATTGGAGGAGAATTTAGAGAAAGCCAAACAGTTACTTGCAGATGCAGGATATCCGGATGGTAAGGGACTTCCAACAATTACCTATACATACCCGGCAATGAGTTACGAAGCAAATGTAGCACAGGTTTTACAGGCAGAATGGAAAGAACTTGGTGTTGATGTAAAACTGGAAGCTATGGAATATGAAGTTTATGTTGATGAGAGACGAAGCGGTAAATTACAGATGGCCAGAATGCAGTGGTATGCAGATTATAATGATCCTACAAGCTGGCTTAAGATGTATCAGACGGGCAATGCTCAGAACGATGTAAATTGGAGTAACGCAGATTATGATAAGTTAATCGAGGAGTCTGATAAGAACCTCGATGAGGCAAGTCGTCAGGAACAGTTGCTTGCAGCAGAGAAGATTCTGGTTTCAGATGATACTGTAATTTGTCCATTATTCAGTGCTTCGAATCAGGATTTGATCGATCCGTCATTAACTGGATATTACAATGATGGATTGGCATATACATTCTGGTATAATGCACATATCAAGGAGGATACAAAATGACAACAGAAAAAGTAAATGATCTGGAGCTGGTAAAGTTATCTGATTATTTCCGGCCGGAGAAATTCCGTATTATTCCGGGCTCCGCAATCACGGAACGTGGAGGAATTAGTGAAATGCCGGCAATATTCAATTTTTATTCGGATTTTGCAAAGCGTTTAACATTTGATTTTTCTTCTATGCTTGTTATTTATGGTTTTGGAATTTTGAATGATAAGCTGATAGAAATCAACAAAAGCAAATATGTTGGTTATGAAGAAGAAAATGTTTTAAAGAGAGTAACATTCAATGATTGCGGTCAGAGATTTGTTATGGTATTGGAGTTGAGTGATGCACCGGATAAATTGTTGGCGGTTACAGCTGATGAGGTGGCATATTTATTAAATAATTGTTTACATCCAAGAAATGTATACTAGTATAACTCGCAAAAATTAGCTGGACTATGCCCCAGTTTCCATTTTTATAAATGGAAACCGGGGCTATGGGAAAGCAGGTTATACCGTGCTTAATACGTTTCCCTTGTTTGCTTTTTCCCGGTGGACTTTTTTCTCTTTTCCTTTTTTCTCTTTCTTCGCAAAAAGCGTATGTTTTTTTTGCAGTTTCCCACGGATTTCAGCACTCAACTGGCGGTAACGTTCTTCCGTCATATCATTTTGTTCCCGGATAAGGTAATTCATTTCTTTTAAGACGGTTTCCCGTATTTCTTTGCTGATATCGAGTGTGAGAGCTTCGTTATTCTGTGCGATTGCGTGCCCTACAATGTCACTCATCAACTCCCGAAATTGTGCCATGCGTTCTTCTGCGGAAAGGGTATTTACAGGCAGGTTGGTTTTATCTGCGTTCTGTCGATCCGGTTTGGCTGCAGCTGTGGGATGATGTTCCCGGTTACATGTGGGCAACGGATCAGTGGCAACAGAATCCGGCAAGGAAATACCGGAAGCTTCCGGTTTTTTATTATGTAATATCATGCGGATTGCTTTTAGCTGATATCCTTTTTCTTTTAGTTCTTTGATTTTTTGAAATTCCTGTATGTTTTCTCGTGTATAGTATCGATGTCCCATCTCGTTTCGCGGGATGGTCAGGTCGAGTTCTTCTTCCCAGTAACGTAACACATGGGTTTCCACACCGGCCAGTGCAGCGGCATCGGAAATCATGTAACGTACTTTTTCCACGATAGCATGTCCTCCTTTTTTCGTTACAGTTATTATAACTTTTCGAAAAGGTGAGTTCAAACATTTTCCATCGTATTTTTCTGACATTTCTCGCAGTCTATAAAAATAAACCTTGACATTTCTGGTTTACAAGAATAAACTGAAAACAGGTTGATAGCTATAAACCTGTGAAGGAGAAAAAGATGGAATATATAAAATTATGTGACAGTGATTACCGGTTTATGTGTGTCGTATGGGAGCATGCCCCCGTCAACTCCGGGGAACTTGTAAAGTTATGTCAGGAACAGCTTGGCTGGAAAAAATCCACGACTTATACGGTTGTACGGAAAATGTGTGAAAAAGGATACATTGCCAATGAGGATGCAACGGTTTCTGTTTTAATTCCAAAGGAACAGGTGCAGGCAGAGGAATCCCGGTATTTTGTGGATCGCACATTTGACGGATCACTGCCAGGGTTTATCACAGCATTTCTTGGAGGAAAGAAAATTTCCAAAAAAGAAGCAAAGCTGCTCAAGAAAATGATCGACGAGCATAAAGAAGGGTAGGGGCAGAGAATGGAGAAGGCAAGTGTAATTTTTCTGGCATTTCTGCAGCGGAATGGCATGGTGGCGGTTGTAATTCTCGCGGTGTTTGCAGTGCGCGCGCTTTTGCGGAAATGTCCCAAAAAATATTCCTATGCATTGTGGGCAATTGTTGGAATCCGTATGTTATTTGATTTGCCCATTGCATCAGGATGGAGTTTGTTTAATCTGTTTCGTCTGGTAAAAAGCAGATCACAAATGAGTGAGATTGCACACTACACAGGAGTATCTGGAGTGCATGCGCAAACGGCAGTACAGAATGTGACGCAGATATCTGCCGGTTCACGTGTGACAGGGGATGCAGCTTCTGAAGCTGGTTTGACAGCAGCTATGACGACCTCACAGAAAATTTGTGCGGTGTTGTTTTTTGTCTGGCTGATCGGGATATTTTTATTTTTAGGATATGGAATGTATTCCTATATCAAATGCCGCAGTATGGTACGGACAGCAGTACGTTTAACCGTAAATGAAACATCTGGAAACGTCCGGCGGACCATAAAGATCTGGGAATGTGACTGTATTCCATCACCGTTTGTACTGGGAATTTTCTGCCCGCAGATTTATATTCCGTTTCGGATGAAAGAGGAGGAACAGCAGTACATCCTTGCGCATGAGAGCTGGCACATTCGCAGACATGATCCTTTATGGAAGCTGATTGCATTCGTACTTTTGGCTGTATACTGGTGGAATCCATTGGCATGGATTGCCTTTTTCTATATGACAAGAGACATGGAGATGAGTTGTGATGAGGCCGTACTTGCGCAGTTTGGAAATCAGATTAAAAAAGGATACAGCGCATCCTTACTTGCTTTTGCGATGGAGCGGCATCCGTATTCATTTGCCCCGGTTGCGTTTGGAGAGGCAGATGCAGGAAGGAGAATTAAGAACGTGTTGAATTTTAAAAAACCACATACCTGGGTGGCTGCGATTGCAACCGTTTTGGTTGCACTTGTGGCAGTAAGTTGTCTGACAAACCAGAAACCGTCGGAGACAAAAACAGAGCATACAACCGAGAAAGTGGATAGTACACAGCAGCCAGTGCAGGAAAATGCAGGAGCAGCGATAATAGAGCAGAATATCAGGGAATGGGCACAGGCATTTTGCGACCGGGATACAGAAAAAATTGTGCAGATGACATCCAAAGAGGTACAGTCGAATTTAGAGAAAATACATATTTTGTGGATGGATGGAGATACACCGTCATTTGGCTGGTCGAGTCCATGGCCATGGGGAGCCTTTGGCAGTTTCTTTGGTGGAACCGGAGAAGAAATGGATGGCTACTGGCTGCATGAAATCAATACGGAAGAACAGACTGCAGAGATTTTGTATTATGTGGAGTCATCAGATCCGCATGTGAGCGTGTGGATAGAGAATATCCATTATGCACAGGAAAATGGTCAATTTCAGATTACACAGGAAAAAATCAATCAGTTTGCTGACGGTCCGGATGCTAAAACGGATGGAATTGCATCGGCAGATGAGTTTGATACAGCATATGCGCAGGGAATCAGCGATACGCAGATGGACTACTGTATAAACGGTATGGGTGAAGTGCTGAATAAGAATATGGTTCCAATTGGTGCATTGCTTGAGCCGACAGATGCAGCCCGGCAGCTTTTGAATTTATCGTCGGATAAAAAGCTTGTTTCCGTGGAAAAAGAATCTGAATCTGCAGATAAAACACAGGTCGGTATACAGATTACATTTTTAAAGGATGGACAGAAGCGGTATTTGTCTATGATCCAGCCATGGGGAAAAGATGGAATCTGGGTTCCGGCAGAAGCGAAAGAAGGCAAGTAAAAATTGTTTGACAAACTGTGATTGTCTTTCTATAATAATATAATTATAGAATACAAGCGAAGATGGGAACAAGTACCAATGTGTGGAACGAACAGAAAGCAGCCGGTAGATGAGAGGCACACGGAAAGCACAGATGGATTTATGGAACAACCATAAGCCGGGCGATAAGGAATCCCCCCAGCAAGCTGGGTCCCCCCTTACCGCAGGGAATACATCCCTGAGCTTTACACCGAACGCGCAGGCAAGTAGGCTGTAACGGAGTAGTGCCCGTTAGACGCACTGGAGTGTAGCTGCACTCGCGGAGGCAGGCTGTGTGAACAGCATGCGAATTAAGGTGGTAACACGAGAGATCCCCCTCGTCCTTATAATTAGGACGAGGGGATTTTTATTTGGATTTTTATAGATATGGAGCAAAGGGACATAAAGCCCCAGAAAAATCAAAAAAGTTAAATTACAGGAGGAAACCCAATGACACTTTACGACGAACTGGTTGCCCGCGGTCTGATCGCACAGGTAACCGACGAGGAAGAAATCAAGGAACTCATCAACAATGGAAAAGCAGTATTTTATATCGGTTTTGACCCGACAGCTGACAGTCTGCATGTGGGACATTTTATGGCACTGTGTCTGATGAAACGTCTGCAGATGGCAGGAAACAAGCCAATCGCGCTGATCGGCGGTGGTACAGCCATGATCGGTGATCCATCCGGACGTACCGATATGCGTCAGATGATGACACCGGAGACCATTCAGCACAACGTAGACTGTTTTAAAAAGCAGATGAGCCGTTTCATCGATTTCGGGGAAGGCAAGGCAATGCTGGTAAACAATGCCGACTGGCTGATGGATTTAAACTACATTGATGTACTGCGTGATGTTGGTGCACATTTTTCCGTAAACCGCATGCTGACAGCAGAATGTTACAAGCAGCGTATGGAAAAAGGATTAAGCTTTCTGGAGTTTAATTACATGATCATGCAGAGTTACGATTTCTACACACTGTACCAGAAATATGGATGTAACATGGAATTCGGTGGAGATGACCAGTGGAGCAACATGCTCGGTGGTACGGAACTGATCCGCCGGAAGCTTGGAAAAGATGCTTATGCCATGACGATCAATCTGCTTTTAAACTCTGAGGGAAAGAAGATGGGAAAAACACAGTCCGGTGCCGTATGGCTTGATCCGAACAAGACTTCTCCGTTTGACTTCTTCCAGTACTGGAGAAATGTGGCAGATTCCGATGTGTTAAAGTGCATCCGCATGCTGACCTTCCTGCCATTGGAGCAGATCGATGAGATGGACAAATGGGAAGGTGCCAAGCTGAATGAAGCAAAAGAGATTCTCGCTTATGAGCTGACCAAACTGGTACACGGTGAGGAAGAGGCAAAGAAAGCCAAAGAGGCATCCCATGCACTGTTTGCAGGCGGCGGGGTTTCTGCACATATGCCGACGGTTGAAGTGACTGCAGATGATCTGTACAATGACAAGCTCGATATCATGGCAGTTCTTGTAAAGGCTTCTCTGTGTGAGAGTCGTTCCGATGCACGTCGTGCCGTACAGCAGGGTGGAGTCTCTGTGGACGGTGAGAAAGTTACAGACATCAGTACCAGTTACATGCTCGACGAGTTTGCCGGAGAAGGAAAGGTCGTAAAGCGTGGTAAGAAGAAGTTTGCAAAAGTCATCAGTAAATAAGAAGTTCGTATTGACTAACTCAAAGGCCGTTTGTTATAGTTTACCTAATTCATAGACAAAAGTATGTGAGGGAGTAGTTCGCACATTGTGTGACTTGTCAACATACCGGTCATTTGGACCTGGCAAGCCTTAAAGAATGAGACTCATGTGCACCGGAAAAACGTGGTTGCAGTCGCGCTTTTCGTTGGTGTACATTGGGTCTCTTTTTGATATATAAGGACAGAAGCGCAAGGTATGAATCCCCTCACAAAAGGAGAACATAAGAATGGTAATCGAGTTATTTTTGATTGGTGTCGGACTCTCGATGGATGCATTTGCGGTATCCGTCTGCAAGGGTCTTGGCATGGAAAAAATCAACAAAAAACACGCATTTCTGATTGGATTGTATTTCGGAGGATTTCAGGCACTGATGCCGTTTCTCGGCTGGGCACTGGGAATCCGTTTTCAGAAATACATTACTTCGGTCGATCACTGGATCGCCTTTTTCCTGTTGCTGTTTATCGGTGGCAAGATGGTGATTGAAGCGGTTCGTGACAAAGACGTGCAGGAAATTGGAGCAAAAGATCTGCCGCTGGATCACAAAGAAATGCTGCTTCTTGCAGTTGCAACCAGTATCGATGCACTTGCAGTCGGTATTACATTTGCCTTTTTAAATGTATCCATCATGGAAGCCTGTCTGATTATCGGATGCACGACATTTGTATTATCGGTCATCGGAGTGGTTGTCGGTAATTTTTTCGGCACCCGCTACAAAAGAAAAGCAGAGATTGCAGGTGGGGTAATCCTCATACTTATTGGCTTGAAAATACTATTGGAGCACTTGGGCATTATTGCCTTTTAACACATTATTTTACAGAAAGAGGGAAAAGATATGACAGAATTTATTTCAACATGTTCCATGCCGCTGGCAATTGTTTTTTTGATCGCAGGATTTTTCTTACTGGTCAAAGGGGCAGATGTTTTTGTGGAGGGAAGTTCCAGTATTGCAAAACGGTTTCATGTTCCGGCTATCATTATTGGACTGACCATTGTTGCCATGGGAACTTCACTTCCGGAGACTGCGGTTTCCGTTGTTGCAGCAATCCAGCATAAGAATACGCTGGCAATCAGTAATGTGGTCGGGTCTAATATTTTTAATATGATGGTGGTCATCGGTTTTTGTGCCATAATGACTCCGGTTGCCGTACAGAAAGCTACATTGAAACGTGATTTCCCATATTCCGTGTTTGCAGCGTTGCTGCTTATGATACTCGGTGGTGTGGGAATGAAACTGGGACGTTTTGACAGTGCTGTATTTCTGGTGTTTTTTGCCATATTTATCGGAACCATGATTCGTATGGCATTGAAAGCAGGAAAAGAAGGCGGGCAACTGCAAAGTGAAGAGATTGAAGCGGCAGAGGCACAGAAAGTAATGTCGATGCCAAAAAGCCTGTTGTTCCTTGTGGTTGGTGTAGCTGGTATTGTGATTGGCGGGGATGTCGTTGTAGACAGTGCCAGCAATATTGCATTAAAAATTGGAATGAGCCAGACGCTGGTAGGACTGACCATTGTTTCAATTGGAACCTCGCTTCCGGAACTTGTGACATCTGTTGTTGCAGCTCGCAAAAATGAAGTGGATATGGCACTTGGAAATGCCATAGGCTCTAATATTTTTAATATTCTGTTTGTACTTGGTCTGGCGGGAGTTATCAGTCCGATGCCGTTTTTGATGGAAAACATCATAGATATTATGATTCTGATTGTTTTGAGCCTGTTGATCTGGGGATTTGCATGGACAAAAGAAAAAATCAGCAGAAAAGAAGGTATTGTGATGCTGGTTTTATATGTGGTTTATGTGATTTATATCTGCATGAGATAGAAACTTCTGTGACAGGATGAATTTTGGAAAATAGTTTTTACAGGGGACAGGATATCAGGACTTTAATTTGCAGAAGGTTTTTTGACGGGAACATCAAGCACGCGTTTTACAGCACTTTGTAGTTCCGGATGCCGGCGATACATTTCGATGACATGCCGTTCATCTGCAGTGATCGGGAAGGATTTGTCTGCAGGGATGTGCAGGAGATTTCCGGTGAATGTGTCACTCTGATACAGTTCACAGAGCAGCAGCAGTGTTTCCGTGCGGGGATAGGCCTGATCGCTTTCCCATCCGTACACGGTTTTTTCGGCGACTGCGATATTGTACAGGTCATTCAGCTGTACAACTACGTCATGGATCGTCCAGCCACGATTTTTTCGCATCGTCTTTAAGGCTGCCCCGATTTGTATATTTTTCATGTTGGTGCTCCTTCTCAATTTATCTTTGGCAGTTTTGTACTGGAAAAAACTGGATAAAAGCATATTAGTCTACGGAAAAACAGGTCAGCAAGAAATTCTTGGCATATAAGAAAATATTCTTGAATAAACAGAAAAACGGACGAATAGGGGATACTTTACAAATGGCGTGGAATTCGGTAAAATGGGGAGAGCGAATGTGAGATAAGGAGGCCAAAAACATGGCAGAAAATAAAGGGAAGTTTTATATGACAACCGCGATTGCCTATACTTCAGGTAAGCCGCATATCGGAAATACGTACGAGATTATTCTTGCGGATGCAATTGCGCGTTATAAGAGAGCCGAAGGCTATGATGTCTATTTTCAGACCGGAACCGATGAACACGGACAAAAGATTCAGGAAAAAGCAGAGGCCGCAGGCATTTCACCGAAAGAATTTGTAGATCAGGTTTCCGGTGAGGTAAAGCGGATCTGGGATCTTGTGAATTCTTCTTATGATAACTTTGTCCGTACCACGGATGAGGATCATGAGAAATGTGTAAAGAAGATTTTTAAAAAGCTTTATGATCAGGGTGACATTTATAAGGGATCATATGAGGGAATGTATTGTACACCTTGTGAGTCTTTCTGGACAGAATCCCAGCTGGTAGACGGCAAATGCCCGGACTGTGGACGGGAAGTGCAGCCTGCCAAAGAAGAAGCTTATTTCTTTAAGATGAGTAAATATGCAGACCGGCTCATTGATTATATCAATACCCATCCGGACTTCATTCAGCCGGTTTCCCGTAAGAATGAGATGATGAATAACTTCCTGCTTCCGGGACTGCAGGATCTGTGCGTATCTCGTACTAGTTTCAGCTGGGGAATTCCGGTAGATTTTGATCCGAAACATGTCGTATATGTCTGGCTGGATGCACTGACAAACTATATCACAAAGATCGGATATGATCCGGACGGTTCCACAGACCAGTTTAAGAAGCTATGGCCGGCTGATCTGCATCTGATCGGAAAAGATATTGTCCGTTTCCATACCATTTACTGGCCAATCTTTCTGATGGCACTGGATCTGCCACTGCCAAAGCAGGTATTTGGACACCCGTGGCTGCTTCAGGGCGGGGATAAGATGAGCAAATCCAAGGGAAATGTAATCTATGCGGATGACATGGTAGATCTGTTTGGCGTAGATGCTACCCGCTATTTTGTATTGCATGAGATGCCGTTTGAGAATGATGGCGTGATTACCTGGGATCTGGTCATTGAGCGTTTTAATTCTGACCTGGCAAATATTCTTGGAAATCTGGTAAACCGTACCGTTTCCATGAGCAATAAATATTTTGGTGGTGTGGTCACATCCACAGGAGTCACCGGTGAAGTGGATGCAGATCTGAAAGCTGTTGTGACAGCAACCCGTGACCGTATTGCCGGGAAGATGGCAAAACTTCGTGTTGCAGATGCAATTTCCGAAGTATTTGCACTGTTCCGCCGTTGCAATAAATATATTGATGAGACAACCCCGTGGGTACTGGCAAAAGACGAGGCACAGAAAGACCGTCTGGCTGAGGTTCTTTACAATCTGACCGAGTCCATCACGATCGGCGCAAGTCTTCTGCACCCGTTTCTTCCGGAAACTGCAGAAAAAATTGTGGCACAGTTATCGACATCATTGCGTGATTTTGATGAGCTCAATCAGTTTGGTCTGTATCCGGATGGAACAAAAGTAACCGATGCTCCGGAGATCCTTTTTGCAAGAATTGACGCAAAAGAGATCCAGCCAAAAGTGGATGCCATTCAGGCAAAGCAGAAGGAAGAGTACGAAAAAGAGCAGAAAGCATTAAATGGCGGAGAGTCCGCAGATGAAGCAGTCATTGATATAGATCCGAAGGAAGAGATCACATTTGATGATTTTACGAAGATGCAGTTTCAGGTGGGAGAGATTCTCTCCTGTGAGGCAGTTGCAAAGTCAAAGAAGCTGCTTTGCTCCCAGGTAAAAATCGGAAACACCGTAAAGCAGATTGTATCTGGTATCCGTAAAGATTACACACCGGAAGAGATGATCGGCAAGAAGGTTATGGTTCTTGTGAACTTAAAGCCGGCAAAACTTGCCGGAGTATTGTCCGAGGGCATGCTGCTGTGTGCAGAGGACGAAAACGGCACACTTTCTCTGATGACACCGGAGAAACCAATGCCAAGCGGTGCAGAGATCTGTTAAACAAGGTCGGAGGCATAAAAATAGGAGGCATAAATTATGGAAATCCTTGATGTTGTAGATGAAACCGGAGCACCAACCGGTGAAACCGTAGAACGCGCAGAGGCACACCGAGAGGGTGTGCGGCATCGCACCGCACATGTCTGGATTGCCCGCAACAGGAACGGTCGGATTCAGCTTTTGCTGCAGAAGAGATGTATGCAGAAAGACTCGTTCCCAGGTTGCTATGATATTTCCAGTGCCGGACATATACCGGCAGGGGAGGAGTATATTCCTTCAGCAATTCGGGAGTTGAAAGAAGAATTAAATGTGACAGTGCAGGAGTCGGACCTGATTTATTGCGGACAGGTGCATAAGGATGTTGACAGCGAATTTCACAGACAGCCATTTCATGATCACCAGATTTCAAATGTCTATCTGCTCTGGCTGGATCGGGAAGCAGAGGAATTTGAACTGCAGACCGAAGAAATTGAGAGTGTGCGCTGGATGGATTATGCCCAGGTGCGGGGCATGGTGGCTTCGGATACACTTCCAAACTGTATCATTATGGAGGAACTTGATCTGATAGAAAGGCACTTCTTATGATTTTTGAGACACATGCACATTACGATGATGCAAAATTTGATACGGACCGGGAGATGCTGCTTGCGGAATTACCGCAGCGCGGCATTTCGCCGGTTATTAATGTAGGGTCTTCCATTGCGACGACAAAGACAACACTTTCGCTGGCGCAGGAATACCCTTTTCTTTATGCTGCGGTGGGCGTACATCCCAGTGACGTGGATGATTTAAATGAGGACACGTATGCATGGCTCAGACAGCAGACAACGCTGCAAAAGACCGTTGCGGTGGGAGAGATCGGACTGGATTATTACTGGGATAAGCAACCGGAGATACAGGCGAAGCAGAGGTATTGGTTTGTACGGCAGCTTGCACTGGCACAACAGGCAGATCTTCCGGTGATCATTCATTCCAGGGATGCAGCAGAAGATACCATGAAGATCATGGAAAAGGCATATGAGGATGGCATAAAGGGTGTGATCCACTGTTATTCCTATTCGCCGGAGATGGCACAGGAATATGTAAAGATGGGATATTTCATCGGTGTAGGCGGTGTTGTGACTTTTAAAAATGCCAAAAAGCTGGTAAAGACCGTGGAAACGATTCCTCTTTCGAGCATAGTGCTCGAAACCGACTGCCCGTATATGGCGCCGGAACCACACCGGGGAACGCGCAATGATTCACGTAATATTCCGTACGTGATTGCAAAAATTGCGGAGCTCAAAGGCGTTTCTGTGGAGGAAGTCGAGCAGACCACACGGGAAAATGCCTTTGCACTGTTTACGAAAGTACCACGATAAAGGAGAGATATTATGGAAGAGTATGAAGTAATCCGTATTCCGGTTTCGGATGGGACGGAAAAAGAGTTTGCCATCATGGATACTTTTACCGTTGAAGAGAAGCACTATATGGCAGTGTCTCTCATAGAGGAGGATGAGATTCAGGAAGGTGTGTATCTGTATCGATACCGTGATGCGGAAGACGGAGATATCGTTGTGGAACAGATTACGGAACCGGCAGAGTATAAGCGTGTATCCAGGGTATATGAAGCGCGGTAAGGCTGCAAAAGAAGGATGAGAAAGATGAAAAAGTGGAAGAAAAAGCGTGTGGTGGCGGTGCTTTTGACGCTGCTTGTGCTGTTACAGTTTCCGGCAGACTTTGGAAGTGTGGCACATGCTGCACAGAAAAAGGAAATCAGGGGAACGATTTCGGTAGCATCCAAATATCTCCCAGCAGGATATGCAGCAGTACCTGGATGGGTTTAACAAGAAATATCCTGGTATTGAGGTGAAGTACCAGTCGTATTCGGATTATGACAATGAGGTGTCAAAACAGATTCAGGGTGGGGATTATCCGGATGTTTTATTTGTTCCGGGATCGGTGCCGGGAGCATTTACGACAGGAAAGAACTGCCGTTTCTGTTTGCAATCATGGATATTGATAACTTTAAGTCTGTCAATGATACGCTTGGACACGCCGGAGGAGATGAGGCGTTAAAACTTTTAGCGGATACGATGCGTCTGGTGTTTGGAACACATGTCCTTATGGCGCGGTTTGGTGGAGATGAGTTTGTACTCTGTATACAAAACCGTGATCAGGAGGGTGTTCAGGCACAGCTGGATAAACTGGTCAGAAGCATGTGTCAGACATTTATATATGGCGGGTGTTCAGTGCCGCTGTCCATCAGTCTGGGTGCTGTGTATATGACGGAGAAAGTTCCTTATGAAAAACTGTTTAAGGAAGCAGACAGTGTATTATATGAGGTAAAAACCCGTGGAAAAAACAGTTTTGAGATTCGGAAAATTTGAAAAATGATATAAAATGAAATCCCGGAGCATGGGAAATGGCTCCGGGATTTTTTCGAAAATGATTAATTTTTATTTGGAATAAACGGGCTGATCGCTCCGGCGAGCTGTGCAACCGGCATGCTCTGCAGCCATACACGTCCCGGTCCGGTGATAACGGTATTAAAGATCCCTTCCCCGCCAAAGAGCATATTCTTTACACCCGGTACAGTCTGGATATTGATGGAACATCCGGCTGTCATTGCTGCGAGGTATCCGGTATCGACGACAATCTGTTGTCCTGGTGCAAGTTCATATTCTTTGATGTGTCCGTCAAATTCGAGAAAGACGGTGCCGTTTCCAGACAGACGCTGCATGATAAATCCTTCTCCGCCGAAGAGACCGCCGGCAATGCGTTTTTGGAAAAAAACAGACATTTCCACACTAGCGGTCGATGCGAGAAAGGCACTTTTCTGGGCGACAATCTCCTGCCCCGGTGCAATTTCAAATGCACGGATATCTCCGGGAAAGCTGGATGCAAATGCGATCAGTCCGGTGCCGCCCTGTGCGGTGTAACGGTTGATAAACATGCTTTCACCGGAAAAAGCACGACCGAACATTTTTCCGATTCCGCCGCCTGTTGTGGTTTCCATTTTCATATTTGGGGACATCCACGACATTGCGCCCTTCTCCGTGAGCATGGTTTCGCCGCCCTCTAAGTTGCAGATTACGACAGGCAATGGTGCCCCTTCAATTGTATAGTTCATAACTACCTCCCTGATATATTGTTTTTCGTTACAATATCATCTTAACGGAACATGGGGATCTTTTCAAGAAAATGTTTTTGGAATGGAGAGTAAATCATGACAGTGTATTTCGGTGACCGTTTAATGAAAGGAAATTGTAATTACCTTGTCAATCAGTTATACTATATGTAAATATGGCAAAATGATCTGTTTGTTGGAGGCTCATATGGTAAATACTTTGAAATTACCGGTAGGAATTGACAGTTTTGAAAAAATACGCAGGAACGGATTTTATTACATTGACAAGACAAATCTCATAGAACAGATTCTGATGAATTGGGGGGAAGTAACACTGTTCACCCGTCCGCGACGTTTTGGCAAGACATTGAATATGAGCATGCTGAAAAGTTTTTTTGAAATCGGTGCAGATGCTGCACTGTTTGAAGGCTTATATATTGCAAAGAATAAAGAACTATGCGATGCGTACATGGGAAAGTATCCAGTGATATTTCTCACGCTCAAAGGAGTGGAGGGGCTGACATTTGCGGATGCGAAGAGGATGCTCGGCACGATTCTTGCCAATGAAATGGACCGGCATTATTATCTCAAAACAAGTGATGCACTTACGGACGAGGATAAGGCATATTTCGCTAAAATGCTTACAGGTACGGATGAGAATATAAAAGACAGCATCCGTAAACTGTCACAGCTTTTATATAAACATCACGGGAAAAAGGCAGTAATTATCATAGATGAGTATGATGTTCCTCTGGATAAAGCATATCAGAATGGATATTATCGTGAAATGGTTTCTTTGATCAGAGGTCTTTTTGGTCAGGCATTAAAGACGAATGATTATTTACAGTTTGCATTTCTGACGGGATGTCTGCGAGTATCGAAGGAAAGTATATTTACAGGATTGAATAATTTTAAGGTACTTTCTATTATGGATTCCAGATTTGATGAACAGTTTGGATTCACAGATGTTGAGGTAAAAAACCTCCTTGCGTCGTATGGTCTGGCTTCACATTTTCCAGAAACAAAGGAATGGTATGATGGCTATCACTTTGGAAATGCGGATGTGTACTGTCCATGGGATGTCATAAATTATGTGGATGAACTTAACTATGATCAAACGGTTGAACCACAGGATTACTGGTCTAATTCGAGTGGAAATGCGATCGTCCGCAGATTGATCGATAAGGCGGATGTGCAGACCAAGGATGAAATTGAGCGTCTGATCATGGGAGAGTGTATTGAAAAGGAACTTTCACAGGAACTTACGTATGATGAGCTTGATAAAAACATTGGAAATCTGTGGAGCGTACTTTTTACGACCGGATATCTGACAAAACAGGGGCGTACAGCGGATGGAAAGATACGTTTGGCAATTCCAAATAAAGAGATAAAAAATCTTTTTATCAAGAAAATCAGGGAATGGTTCCGGGATACGTCCGCGAATGACGGTAAGAGACTGGAAGAATTCTGCAATGCATTTTTAGAAAAAAATACAGAAAAAATAGAGCAGCTCTTTGGAGAATATCTTTGGAATACCATAAGTATACGTGATACAGCAGTTGCAAAGGAAAAGAAAGAAAATTTTTACCATGGCATTTTACTTGGGCTTTTGGGATATAAAGCAAACTGGCTTATAAAGTCAAATGCAGAGTCAGGAACCGGCTACAGCGATATTCTTGTTGAGGTGCCGAACAACAGAACAGGAATTGTGATAGAACTGAAATATGCCGGGAATGGAGATCTGGATGCTGCATGTGCCGAAGCTTTGAAACAGATGGAAGAAAAATCATATGTCGATAAGCTGAAGCAGGACGGAATGCGCAATTTTATCAAATATGGAATTGCATGCTTCAAGAAGGATTGCAGGGTTGTGATTGCTGGTTAGCAGGAAGGAAACAAACATGGCAAAAGTAATCATGGTGCAGGGCACGATGTCAAATGCCGGAAAAAGCCTGATCGTTGCAGGACTTTGCCGTATTTTTGCGCAGGATGGCTATCGCGTGGCACCGTTTAAATCACAGAATATGGCGCTCAACTCCTACATCACCGAAGACGGTCTGGAGATGGGGCGCGCGCAGGTCATGCAGGCGGAAGTGGCGGGTGTGAAGCCTTCCGTGCTTATGAATCCCATCCTGTTGAAACCGACCAATGATGTCGGATCACAGGTGATCGTAAAGGGTGAGGTGCTCGGAAATATGCGGGCGCGGGATTATTTTGCGTATAAGAAAAAGCTGGTTCCGACGATCTGCGAGGCTTTTTCGGAGTTGGAAAAGCAGGCAGACATTATTGTGATGGAAGGGGCGGGAAGCCCGGCAGAGATCAATCTGAAATCGGATGATATTGTCAATATGGGGCTGGCAAAACTGGTCGATGCACCGGTGCTTCTGGTGGGGGATATCGACCGTGGCGGCGTGTTTGCGCAGCTTTTGGGAACTTTGATACTTTTAGAAGAGGATGAAAAAGCCCGTGTGAAGGGTCTGATTATTAATAAATTCCGTGGGGACAAGACGATCCTTGATCCGGGAGTGGAGATGCTGGAGGAACGCGGCGGCGTGAAGGTTGTCGGAGTAGTTCCATATATGCATCTTTCCATTGAGGATGAGGACAGTCTGAGCGGCCAGTTGGACAACCACGATGTAGGCGTGATAGATCTGGCAGTGATCCGTTTTCCACGGATCTCCAATTTTACGGATTTTAACGTATTTGAACGGCTGGAGGGTGTGTCCGTGCGCTATGTTTCTTCGGTGCAGGAACTGGGACAGCCGGATATGATTTTTCTGCCGGGCAGCAAAAATACGATGGGGGATCTGTGCTGGATGCGGCAGAACGGTCTGGAAGCCGCAGTCAAAAAGCTGGCAGTGCATATCCCGGTCTGGGGGATCTGCGGTGGCTATCAGATGCTGGGGCGTACCATTTCGGACCCACATGGGGTAGAGAATGAGAATTCGCTACGCGAACCGCTCTATCCGGCTCATTGCGAAGCAATTTCTCATGAGCCGGATACAATTGCCGTGGAGCGCATAAGGCGCGACGGGGCACTACCCCTGCGTGGTATGGAACTGATCGACACCGATACGACCCTGATGCCGGAAAAAATGCGTACGCAGACACGTGGAAAATTTGAGAATATGACCGGTATTTTTTCCACACTTTCCGGATTGGAATTTTCCGGCTATGAGATTCATATGGGAAAGACAACGGTTTCCACTGGGGAACATCAGACGCCACTGGTACAGCTGGCAGATGGCAGAACCGACGGGGTGCAGCGCATGGAAAAAGGCAGCGAAGCACCCGGCGTATACGGCAGTTATGTGCACGGCATTTTTGACGATGGAGACATTGCCGTGCGCATAGTACAGGCATTGGCCGACAAAAAAAAGGTGTCATGGAAACCGGAGGCTGGCGGTGATTATCATGCATTTAAGGAACAGCAGTATGACAAGCTCGCACAGGGATTGCGGGAGCATCTGGATATGGAGTATGTATACTCTATTTTGCAGGAGAGCCGGATTTCCGTTTGATTGACAGGAGAATACATTTGATTACAGGAAAAGAAATGGAGAAACTTAAAATCATTCCACCGGACGCACAGATCTACGCGCAGGTAAAAGCAAGCTGGGACAAAATTGCCAAACCGCTGGATGGTCTGGGGCAGTTTGAGACAATGTTTGCGCAGATCGGCGCAATCACAGGAAGCAAAGGATTGCAGAGGGGTATGGGAAAACTTGGACATGGAGTATGTGTATTCAACTTTGTAAGGAGGGTGTGTTAAATAAAAAGGTGATAGATTGTGTCTACCACCTTTTAGAAATAGGCTATCCATTCTTAAATTTTATAAATTGCTATTTAATTACATTATAGCTGAATCCCCAATCGTAAAAAATTGATACATAGCAAGTTTTGGTTTCAGAAGTAGGAGATGAATGTCCATCAATTTGATAATAACGTCTTTGAACAATTTTATATTTTGTATATAATGGTCGGTATTTGATTTGATAAGTTTTTCCTTTGGGAACTGGCAAACTATAATTTACAGAATAAGATTGGCTTTTATTGATTGAGGCACCTATATAGGAAGATATAGCACTCACACTAGTGTAAGCTCCAGTTATTGTATTAGTTACGGTATCCTCTTTGTTTACGCTTATGGTTCCAGGTCCAGCCCCCTGAGGACCTAAACGCCAAGAACC
>ULQS01008476.1_pt1 | contig 19626 bp, 8 predicted proteins | sample 1954751 | NCBI WGS metagenome assembly ULQS01 (sample SAMEA4835662, study PRJEB28245) | human gut metagenome | biome: gut microbiome; material: fecal sample | place: Denmark | collected 2008 | reverse complement strand
GCAATCAAGCCGCCCTTGCGAATGTTTGAAAAATCGGAGAGCGGGGTTTTTTTGATAACACCCTGCCGTGTGCAAAGAACGAGATAGCCGCCCTCGGTTTGCCTGCCGATGGGGAATGCGGCGGTAACGAACTCGCCCGTCTGCAATTGCAGCAGGTTGACTATGGGCGTGCCCTTTGCGGTGCGGCTTGCCTCCGGAATGGAATAGCATTTAATGCGGAAAGCGCGGCCCTTGTTTGTGAAGAACATGATATAGGAATGCGTGCTTGTGACGAAAATATCCTCAAGGAAATCCTCTTCACGGGTTGCTCCCGCACTGATGCCGACGCCGCCTCTGCGCTGCGTGCGATAGGTTGCTTCCGCAATGCGCTTGATGTAGCCGTGATGGGTGCAGGTAACAACCATGTCTTCTTCCTGGATGATGTCATCCATATCGATGTCTTCAACGATCTTTGTGATTTCGGTGCGGCGCGGATCGGCAAAGCGGCGCCGAATCTCGAGCATTTCATCTTTAACAACGCCCATAAGTTTGCCTTCGTCCGCAAGCAGGGAAGCAAGGTATTCAACCGTGCGCTTAAGCTCGCCGTACTCGGCTTCCAACTTTTCGCGCTCAAGCCCCGTCAGCCTTTGCAGCCGCATGTCAAGTATCGCCTGCGCCTGCCGTTCACTGAAACCGAAACGTGCAATCAGCCTTTCCTTTGCTTCTGCGCCGTTTGCACTGGCTTTGATGATGGCAATGACTTCGTCAATATTGTCGAGTGCGATCATAAGGCCTTCCAAGATGTGCAGTCTTTCGCGGGCTTTGTCAAGGTCAAACTGTGTGCGGCGGGTGACAACATCCTTTTGATGCGCAATGTAGTGATAAAGCATTTCGCGAAGGTTGAGCACCTTGGGTTCGCCGTTCACAAGCGCGATCATGATAACGCCGAAAGTATCCTGAAGCTGAGTGTGCTTATACAGATTGTTCAGCACAACGTTTGCATTGACATCCTTTTTAAGCTCGATAACAATGCGCATTCCCGCGCGGGAGCTTTCGTCGCGAAGGTCGGAAATGCCGTCCACGCGCTTCTCGTGAACAAGCTCCGCAATTTTTTCAACAAGCTTTGCTTTGTTGACCTGATACGGAATTTCCGTGACGATGATTCGTGAACGATCGGCCTTGTATTGCTCGATCTCGCTCTTTGCGCGAACAAGGATCTTTCCCCTGCCTGTAAAATATGCATGGCGAATGCCGACATCGCCCATGATGACGCCGCCGGTCGGAAAGTCCGGGCCGGGGATATAGTTCATCAGCTCGTCGATCGTGATATCGGGATTGTCAATCATTGCGGCACAGGCATCGACAGCCTCGCCGAGATTATGCGGCGGAATGTTTGTTGCCATGCCGACAGCAATGCCGTTTGAGCCGTTCACAAGAAGGTTCGGGTATCTTGCGGGCAATACCGCGGGCTGCATCAGCGTTTCGTCAAAATTCGGGTAAAAATCAACCGTGTTCTTGTCAAGATCGCGGAGCATTTCGAGAGTGAGCCTGCTCATGCGCGCTTCGGTATAACGCATTGCAGCGGCGGGGTCGCCGTCAACGCTGCCGAAATTGCCGTGACCTTCAACAAGGGGGTAACGAGTGGAGAAGGGCTGGGCAAGGCGCACCATTGCATCGTAAACCGCCGTATCGCCGTGCGGATGGTATTTGCCGAGAACGTCGCCGACAAGGCGCGCACTCTTTCTGAAGGGCTTGTCGGGCTGCATACTCAGCTCGTCCATTGCGTAAAGAATGCGCCTGTGAACGGGTTTCAGCCCATCGCGCACATCGGGAAGCGCACGGCTGATGATAACAGCCATTGCGTATGATATAAAGCTGCGCTTCATTTCACCCACAAGGTTTATGGGCAATATTCTGCCGCCTTCAACATCGGTCGGCAGCTCGTTTGTTCCGAGCATTTCAAGATTGGGTCTTTTTTTGTTTTCGTCCATTATTTCTCCTGCATGAAAGGTGCGGAGCCTGCCGCAGTCGGTGCATCGCACCTTTCGTCGGTCGTCAAGTCATTGAATCGTGTTAATAATTTCGGATTGCAGAGCTCAAAGCTCTTAATCTGCCGTTTGAAAATTGAAACGTTTCCGAATCAAACGTCAAGGTCGGCAACGAGCTTGCTGTTCTGCTCAATAAATTCGCGGCGCGGTTCAACCCTGTCGCCCATCAAAAGGGTGAAAGTTTCGTCCGCAAGCATTGCATCGTCCATTGTGACGCGAAGCATAATGCGGTTCGCGGGATCCATTGTCGTGTCCCAAAGCTGTTCGGGGTTCATTTCGCCCAAACCTTTGTAGCGTTGAATGTAGATTTTATCCCTGCCGATTTCGTCAAGAGTTTTGTTCAGCTCTTCGTCCGAATAGACATAGCGTTCCGTATTGCCCTTTTTGATGAGATAGAGCGGGGGCTGGGCAATGTAAACATAGCCGCGCTCTATCATCGGCCGCATGTGCCGATAGAAGAACGTCAGCAGCAGCGTGCGAATATGGCTTCCGTCAACATCGGCATCGGTCATGCAGATGATTTTGTGATAGCGGAGCTTGGTTTCGTCAAAATCCGCATCCATGCCCGCACCGAACGCGGTTATCATGCATTTGATTTCCGCATTGCCGAGAATTTTGTCCAAACGGGTTTTTTCAACGTTCAGAATCTTTCCGCGCAGCGGAAGGATGGCCTGAAAATGCCTGTCGCGTCCTTCCTTGGCGGAACCGCCTGCGGAGTCGCCCTCAACGATGAACAGTTCGCATTTTGAAGGATCTTTTTCGGAGCAGTCCGCAAGTTTGCCGGGCAGTGCGGCGGAATCCAAAACGGACTTGCGTCTGGTCAGCTCGCGTGCCTTGCGCGCCGCTTCCCTTGCGCGGCTTGCACTGAGGCATTTGTCGAGGATAAGCTTTGCCTGCGCCGGGTTCTCTTCAAGATAGGTCGTCATGCCGGCCGTCACGGCGTTGTCAACAAGGGTTCTTATGTAGGCATTGCCGAGTTTTGTTTTTGTCTGCCCTTCAAACTGCGGCTCTGTCAGCTTAACGCTGATGATAGCGCTCAAACCTTCGCGGATGTCGTCTCCGGTCAGGTTCTGGTCGCTGTCTTTAAGGATTTTAAACTTTCGGGCGTAGTCGTTGATGACCCTTGTCATTGCCGCACGGAAACCCGCAAGGTGGCTGCCGCCCTCGATGGTGTTGATGTTGTTGGCATAGGTAAAAACATTTTCGCTGTAGCCGTCGTTGTATTGCAGCGCAACTTCAACGCTTGCCGTTTCAAGCGGATTATCGTTCTTTACAGCGGAAAAATAAATCGGGTCGGGGTGCAGAACCTCTTTGTTTTTGTTGATATAGCGAACGTATTCAACAACCCCGCCTTCGTAATGGAAGCTGTCCTGCACGGGCGGGTCGCAGCGTTCATCCGTCACGATGATGCGCACGCCGCCGTTTAGGAACGCAAGCTCGCGCAGCCGTCGAACAAGGATATCGTATTCATAGTTCACTTCGTCAAAAATTTCTTCATCGGGAACAAAATGAATCGTTGTGCCGTGCTCGTCCGCTCCGCAGTCGCCCACGATTTCAACCTCCGTGACCTTTATGCCGCGGCGGCAGATCTGCCGGTAAATATGCCCGTCCCGACGCACCTCGGCGGTAAGTTCCGTGCTCAATGCGTTAACAACGGAAAGACCGACACCGTGAAGGCCGCCGGAGACCTTATAGCCGCTGCCGCCGAATTTGCCGCCCGCATGAAGCATGGTAAGTGCGACTTCAAGCGCGGATTTGCCGGTTTTGGGGTGAATGTCAACGGGAATGCCCCTGCCGTTGTCAACAACGGTAATGGAGTTGTCCGCATGAATGGTAACATAAATATGAGTGCAGAATCCCGCCATTGCTTCATCGATGGAGTTATCGACGATTTCATAAACAAGGTGGTGCAGGCCTCTTGAATCGGTTGAACCGATATACATGCCCGGGCGGCGGCGAACGGCCTCCAATCCTTCAAGCACCTGTATTTGCGAAGCGTTATAAGTCGTTTCCATTTTTAAAACTATTTCCTTTCAGAGTAAAACCCGCGGCATTTTTGAAAAGCTGCCGCCGGCGGAGCCCTGTCCGCCGGAATTTTTATGTCGGGTTGTTATGAGAGAATGCCGACCGTATGATTTAAAACAACCACAAAACGGCGTTTATTTATACAATGTTAAATCAGCACAGAATCAATTTTCTGCTGACAGAATTTTTTTGAGTTTGCCGCCGCTGCATTCAAACACCGTCATGTTCGGCACCTGTTCAAGGCCGTCGAGAGTTGTGGATGTTAAAAAGCATTGGCAATCAAATGCGCTTGAAAGCAGCTCCCGCTGCCTGTCGCCGTCCAGTTCGCTCAGAACATCGTCCAAAAGCAGAACCGGTGCCTCGCCCCGAATGCGGCGCATAAGCGCAAGCTCGCTCAGTTTAAGGCTCAATGCTGCCGTGCGCTGCTGCCCCTGGGAACCGAAAACGCGGACATCGCGCCCGTTGAGCAGAATGCCGATGTCGTCCCGGTGCGGCCCCTTGGTTGTGCAGCCGCGGCGGATATCCTCCGCCCGTGCCTTGCAGAGTGCGTCCCCGAGTGCGGCGCGCGCGCCGTCGCCCTCGAAGGGAACGGAGGGTTTGTAGTAGGTAAAAAGCTCTTCCGGTTCATGCCCGACAGAGGAATTGCCCGTGATGCTGCGGTTCAGATCCCGCGCAGCGGTGCTGAGCCTGTCAAGAAAATCGCGGCGAAGCAGCATGACCGAACCGCCGAGCTCCGCAAGCTTATCGTCCCACATGTCGAGAAGTTCAATGTTCGGTTCGAACGGAAAACTTGTTTTCAAAAGCGCGGTGCGCTGCTTGAGGGCGGCATTATATTGCTGCAAACGGTAGAAATATGCAGGTCGAAGCTGGCAAAGCTCCATGTCCATAAAGCGGCGGCGGGTTTCGGGAGAGTCCTTGACGAGGGAGAGATCCTCGGGTGAAAACATTACGGCGTTCAGAACGCCCATAAGCTCGCCCATGCGTCTGATGCGCTGCCCATCGATAAAAACCTGTTTCGGTGCGCCGGAAAACAGCTTGAGTTCAATGCTGTGCTTCCCCGTTGCACTCACAAGCTCAATGCCCGCATATGCCTTGTCGGAAAGGGAGTTGATAAGTTCCGCATCGCGGCGCGTTCGGTGGCTCCTGCCCAACGCAGCAAGGAAAACGGATTCCAGAATGTTCGTCTTGCCCGCCGCATTTGCGCCCACAATGACGTTAAGCCCCTTTGCAGGCTCAAACCGCAGCTCCGTATAACTTCTGAAACAATAAAGTCTTACGGCGGTGATGTACACGCAAAGCCTCCGCCCTGCCGCATTATGCGGCATTATTACCTTCATTCTATTATACCATATTTTAAGGAGTTCGGCAAGCCCGAAAGGCGCATTTAAAGGTACATTTATATAGGTAGGAGAAATGAGGAATTGGGAGCGGAGAGCGGAGTGTGGAAAGTTAAGAGCGGAGTTTGGAGAGTGGAGAGTGGAGTTGAAGGCACTCGTTTGCCTCCCCTGCAAGGGGAGGGGGACCGCAGAGCGGTGGAGGGGTTTTGATTAAGAGAGTGGAGAGCGGAGAGTGAAGACCGATGTACATTGCTAATTTCTAATTGCTGATTTCTAATTGACAACGTCAATTAGAAATGATACAATACTTATTGCCGACTGAGGCCGAGTACATTCCTTTCGGAGGAAAACCATGAAAAAAAGCGTAAAGATTATCGGCATTGTTGTTTGTGTCGCAATTCTTGCGGCGGCGGTTGTGGGAGTTGCTTCGCGTGCAGTGCGTGTGGAGGACGGCAGGCGCATCCGCAAGGCGTTCAACGAATATGCCGAGCGTGTGGTACGGCTGCGTGCAAGCGGCGAATTTGAGGATTCCGACGACGATCCCGCTCTTTCCGACTGGTTCACCGCACCCGAGGGCTTCCTGCCCGTAAAGGACGGAAACGTGTATAAAAGCGTTATCAACCCTTACGACACGCCCGAGGAGTGGGATCTGCTTGAAGATGCGATAGAAATGCGGGAGGTTTCCCAATTGCCGGAAACTGCGCGGAATGCAACAACGGCGGAGCTTGTGCTGTACTGCATGAACTATAACCTGTTTGATGATATGTTCGTTTACGAATCAATGCTGGAAGGATTCGACGTTGTCAAACAGGATTATGACGGACTTCAGCTGCTTGCTGCGCGAGAGGATGCGGGAACGGTTCTTGTCAATCTCTACAAGGCATACAAGCTCAACGATCAGAGCCAACTCGACAGATATGCCTGCCTGAGGTTGGACTATCTTGAAACAATGCTTGCACAGCCGGAGATTCTTGCAAAGCTCACCGATGAACAGTGCCGCGAGCTTGCGGCCGAATGCTACAACAAGGCAACGCAGATAATGAACGCACGGAACGACGAATACGGCATCACCCAGGCGCTTTATCTCGGCCTGAAGAGCCTTATGCGGGCGGATCCGGAATTTGCGCGCATTGTCAACGGTTCCGACGGCGCAAGAACTTTTGCCGAAACCGGCGTTCTTGTCCCGCGCAAAATAAGCGATGCGGATCTCGGAGCAATGGCTGCAAGGGTACGGCTTGTGATTGGATGAACACTGATTCACCTTGACTGAAATTTACTGAGAAAAAGAAGAGAAGAAACGTTGATGCGGAATGCGGAATGCATGTGCCTCAGGCGTATTGTACGGATGGCGTTTCTTCTCTCTTCAACTCTTTAAATACGCCCTATCGGTGCGGCACAAATACGGTTGAAGACGGAATTAAAAATATATCTTCAATCCTCTCCAAAACGGTCTTGACTTTGTACAAAATCCGAGTATAATGTGATATGCACTTGAAAGAGTGAATGCACCTTTAGCTCAGCTGGTAGAGCACCTGACTCTTAATCAGGGTGTCCAGGGTTCGAGCCCCTGAAGGTGTACCATGAAAAAAGCCTCTTTTGTCTACCAAGGCAAAAGAGGCTTTTTCCTGCTTTCAGGGCAAAAAACAAGCGAAAATAGGCAATATCGGGCTTCGGAGTGGTCGAGTGGCTTCTCTGGAGCCCGATTTTTTGCGTTCAGAGGCAAAAGCAGAGTCGAAATGCTGGTATCCTTTTTGCGGTTCTTTACAGATGCAAAGAACGCCTAAAAAGGACAAAGGGAACGGACTTGAACCAATTATTCACGGAAAATATCCACTCAAGTAAGGATTTAATTACGCTAAATTGTTGAAATTCGGGGAGTTTTGTGGTAAAATAGATAAGTATTCTTGTACCCTTTTCACGAAGGAGGCGCGGCATGGCTGCTAACATGCAAAAAATCAAGCTGCTGAAGCTTTATGAGCTATTACGCAAAGAGACGGATGAAAGCCACCCTATCTCCCGTGTCGAGCTTTGCAGACGGCTCAATGAAATGGGCATTTCCAGCAACGTCCGAACGCTGAGTTTGGACATCGAAGTCATGCAGGACAATGGCTTCGAGATCATGAGCTACCTGAAGGATAAAGAGAAGTTCTACTATGTTCCGGAGCATGAGCTCACGGTGCCGGAGATCAAAATACTGATTGATGCGGTGCAGGCGGCCAGCTTCGTCACGGAAAAGAAAACTGCAGAGCTTGTTGAAAAGGTCGCCGCTCTGGGCGGATCTCATCAAGCGGAACTGCTGAAAGAAAACATGGTATGCTTCAACACACGGAAGCACACCAATGAATCCATCCTTTACACCGTCGACGGCATCGAGGATGCGATCATTCGGAGAAAAAAGGTCGCATTCAACTACTTCCATCTCAATGAGAAGGCCGAGCGCGTTTTCGTTACCACGGGCACCGGCGAAAAGAAGCGCTATTACGTGGAACCGGTCGCGCTTATATTTAATGAAGACAACTACTACCTGATGGCCTATAGCAACAGGCATCCGGAACGGACAGCGAGCTACCGTGTTGACCGCATGGATCACTTGGAGGTTGTAGAAGAGTCCGTCCTCTCGGATGAAGCCATCGCAAAGATCGACGGCGTGGCAGAATTCACAGAGCAGGCCTTCAAGATGTTCAGCGGTGAGCTGATCGATGTGGTGCTACAGTTCGACAAAGCGCTGATTGATCCGGTCTACGACAGGTTTGGTGAGAACACACCAATGATGCCAGTGAACGAAACAACTTGCGCAGCGACAGTTCACGTGCAGATCGCCCCCACATTCTTCGGGTGGCTGGCGCAGTTCGGGAATCGGATGCATATCATCTCACCGGCGAATGTCATCAAGCAATACGAAACACACATCAAAAACATCCTCGCGGTCAACACACCGAAGACTGCAGACAAGGAGACGAAATAAATGGCAATTTTAGATGAACTGGTAACCCAGATCGATAACCCCGATCTTCGTGCACGAATTGCGGCAGAGGTTGAAAAGTTAGCAAAGCAGAAGAAATTCGGATTGGTGTTTGAAGAGCACCTGCCAGAGTGCACACCCCTCTATGAAATCCCGGTCAAGGTCGGCGCAACCGTAGCGCTCAAGGCCGGACAAGTAAATGATGTTTATGCCGTCCTGAAAATTGAGAATGGCGTCGCCTCCTGTCTGCGCAAAGTTGACAAGACAAAGCATGATATCGACATCGACGAGCTTGTCACTGTCGCGGAGTTTGGTGATCCCATCTACCCGCAGCTCATTCCGATGGACACCGTGGAGAATGCACCGGACAGCGACCTGTGGCATACGCTCATTCAGGCGGATAATTACCACGCGCTGCAGCTTCTGGAATACTTGTATGCCGGAAAGGTGGATTGCATCTACATCGACCCTCCCTACAACACCGGAGCGAGGGACTGGAAGTACAATAACGATTTCGTAGACAATAATGATCAGTATCGTCATAGCAAATGGCTCTCTATGATGCAAAAACGCCTTAAAATCGCAAAAAAACTGTTGTCTCCTGATGGGGCAATGATAGTAGCCATCGATGATAATGAGTTTAGTCATTTGGATATGCTTATCGAAGAGCTGTTTCCCGAATTCAACAAAAATATTATCAGTGTTCAAATGAATGCGAAGGGTACCCAAGGAACTGCAATCTCAGTCGACAATGAGTATCTGATTTTACTCTATACAAACTCAACCAAGATTAAAAGATTTCCATATGAAGGCGACGAAAAGAGAAGCTTCCGCCGAGTTGGTAGTACATCAACACGATATGAGGGGGCAACGTGTTTCTACCCTATTATTATAGATTCGGAAGATAAGATTGTTGGGTTTGGTGATGTATTACCCGATAATCTTCATCCAGCAGGACAAGTTGAGGATAACGGAGATGGGACATATAGTGTATGGCCTATTGATTCGGGGAACGTAGAACGAAAGTGGCGATATGCTCGTGGCTCCGTTGAGGAAGTTATGGAGCGGCTGTCCGTTAGACATGATAATAGAGGTATTGAGATCATGTTTAGCCGTGACAGCATGCCTGTAAGAACAATGTGGTATGACGTAAAATATAATTCACAATCAAATGGTTCCGATCTGATTGCGAACATTCTTGGCAAGAATAAGTTTTCCTATCCCAAATCTCTCTATGCAGTCAGAGATGCATTATACCCCTTCGTGTCCGACAAACCGAATGCATTAATTATCGATTTCTTTGCAGGTTCTGGAACAACGCTTCATGCAGTTAATCTTCTCAATGCCGAAGATTGTGGACAAAGACGCTGCATCATGGTAACAAACAACGAGGTTTCAGATGCAGAAGCTAAAGAGTTAACCCGGAGAGGGAACAAACCCGGCGACCCAGAGTGGGAAAGGCTCGGTATTGCACAGTATGTTACTTGGCCGCGAACCGTTTGTACTATAAAAGGACATGATATAAATGGCAATCCATTGAGAGGCAATTATATTGGTTCCAATGTCCCAATGGCAGATGGATTCAAGACAAATGCAGCGTTCTTCAAACTCGGCTTCCTTGATAAAAATGCAATCGCACTGGGTAGACAATTCAAGCAGATGTTGCCGACACTTTGGATGAAAGCTGGCGCAGTCGGGAGATGTCCGACTATCGGCGAAGAAACCCCTGATATGCTGATCCTGCCTGAAAACAAGTTCGCAGTACTGGTTAATGAGAAGCAGTATATGGAGTTTGTAGATCAGATGGATCAGCACCCGGAGATCGAGACGGTGTTTATCGTCACGGATTCCGAGGCGGGTTACCGAGATATGATTGCCGGTCTGAATGTGAAGCAGAGCTTCCAACTCTACCGGGACTATCTGGACAATTTCCGCATCAACGCGGTCAGGAGGTAAGCGGATATGAAAATCGAACTGTTCCCATTTCAGAAGACTGCGCTTGCCAGACTTCGTCAGAGTGTTGCCACAGCGCTGGGCAACTATCGCAGCACGCACACACCACAGGTGGTCTCCTATACTGCCCCCACCGGAGCGGGTAAGACCATCGTAATGTCCGCGCTCATCGAAGCGGTTTATTACGGCGATGAGCTTTACCCCGATCAAAATGATGCGATCTTTATCTGGCTTTCGGACTCTCCACAGCTCAATGAGCAGTCACGGCTCAAAATCGATCTGAAGGCAGATAAAATCCAGCTGAACCAGTGCGTCGTTATCAGCGATGAATCCTTCGATATGGAACAGCTTGACGATGGGCATATCTATTTTCTGAATACGCAGAAACTATCGAAATCAAGCAATATTACCAAACACTCGGACGGCAGGCAGTACACCATTTGGGAGACGCTGGCGAATACGGTACGCGAGAAATCCGACCGGTTGTATTTCATCATTGACGAAGCTCATCGCGGTGCGCAGAGTGCAAGAGATCTCACAAAGAACACGACGATCATGCAGAAGTTCCTGAAGGGCTCCGAGGCAGATCGTTTGCCCCCGATGCCGGTAGTTATCGGCATGACCGCAACGCCACAGCGTTTCAATCGACTGGCGGAAGGCATTCAGTCCACAACTCACTACGTAAAGACTACAGCAGACGAAGTGCGTGCATCCGGTCTTCTGAAGGATCGGATCGTGATTACCTATCCCGAGCACGCCGGTAATGATATGGCTGTTCTGCAGGCGGCAACGGACGAATGGCGGCATAAGTGCGATCACTGGTACCAGTATTGCTATGAGCAGCACTACGGACAGGTAAATCCCATCCTTGTCGTGCAGGTGCAGAACGGCAGCGGACATCAAATTTCTGCGACCGATCTGGATGAATGCCTGCGAATCATAGAAGAACGGATCGGCGACCGCTTCATGGAAGGACAAGTTGTCCACGCCTTCGGCGAAGGCACTCCAACTCTTCAAATCGGTGGACTGAATGTGCCGTACTGCGAGCCAAGCAGAATCGCCGACGATAAGCGCATCAAGGTTGTGTTCTTCAAGGAAACACTCTCCACCGGCTGGGATTGCCCCAGAGCGGAGACCATGATGTCCTTCCGTCGCGCCGTAGATTACACCTACATCGCCCAGCTGCTCGGCAGAATGGTGCGCACGCCCACCCAGCAGCATATCAACGTGGACGAAACGCTGAACGACGTGCACCTATACCTGCCGCAGTTTAGCGAAGCGACGGTATACGATGTGGTCAAAGCGCTGCAGGATGAGGAAGGCGCAACGATTCCCACCGATATCGAAGCCGAAGAAATGGGCTACGATAACTACGACACGCTGAGCCTAAGGCCTACATACACCACGCCGCCCCGGCAGCCCGGACGCACCCGTTCCTATGATCCCAACCAGCTCACACTTTTTGATCTGCCGGGATTTGGCGACAATCCTCCTGAGCAGCCGTCCGGTGACGGGTCTGCACAGATGCAGGGCGGAACACAGCAGCCGGTTGTAACGCCGCCAGCTGGACAAAACACCGCTGCAGGTCAGACGCCTAATGTACAAGCAGGAGCGACGGCACCGGTTCACACTGCAGAACCGGCGCATGAAGCAACGGCCACGGCGGACACAACACCGACAGAAACTGTTACACCTCCCGCCCAACCCGCACGAGACTTCCCGCAGATTGATCGTGAAGCCGTAGTGAAGGCAATCAACGATGCAGGCCTTCTGACATACAATGTGCGTAAAGTTCGCATCACGGACTACCTGAAATCCATGTATGCGCTGGCGCGGTTCCTCACACAGACCCGCATCGATATGGATGCGAAGGAGATCGTTATCTCTGAGATCGTTGATAAGATCCACAGCCACATCGCCACGCTGAAGCAGCAGGGCTTGTACGATGATCTTGCCGGACAGGTACTGCAGTTTAAGCTGAGTGCTCAGATCTTTGATGTGTTTGGACGGTCGATCGATGACTACGCCGTTCACGATCTGTTCTCCACCACTGACACGGACATCGAGCGGCAGTTCCGTCTTGCAGAGACGCGTCTCGGAAACGAAGGCGTAGGCAACGCATATGTGAACCGGTACTACGATGAAGACGATGTTTTGAATCTGAAGATTCAGGTCATCATCTTCGCTGCGAACTCCGACTGCATGGATGTGCTCAATGAATATGCGCGTGAAAAGTTCCATGATCTGAACGATGCAAATCGCCGTCGTACTGTTTCGCTGCCGGAGAAATTCAAGAAGAAGTATGACGATATCGTTTCCGACGGCGATATTATCAGTAAGCACAACTTCAGACTTCCGGAAACGATCCGCGTTCCTCATGAAATGGAAGGCACGCTGTACAGCAATCACCTGTTTGTGGATGATTCCGGCACTGCGCTGATTAACCTGAACGGCTGGGAGCGCAAAGTGATCGCCGAGGAAGAGCAGCATGAGGATTTCGTGTGCTGGCTACGTAATCCGTCAAGGGGATCTTGGGCGCTTTGCATTCCCTATGAGATCGACGGTGAAAAGAAGCCGACGTACCCGGATTTCCTGATCATCCGCAAAGACGGCTCAGATTATGTCGTTGACATTCTCGAACCGCATGATCCGACTCGACAGGACAACCTTGGCAAGGCGAAGGGCTTTGCTGAGTATGCACGGCAGAACCCCGGAGTGGGCAGGATCCAGCTGATCCGCATGCAGCGGAATTCCGTTGGCAAAGAGATGGCTTTCCGTCTGGATATGTCCAAGAGTTCCGTGCGAGACAAGGTTTTGCGGTGCGCCAGCAATGATGAGCTGAACCACATTTTTGAAAGCGAAGGATTCTTCCAATAAAGATAGAGAAAAGGAAGCGAGCAAATGAACGAGCAGACTATCATAAGCAAAATGCATGAGTACCTGTACATCGCAACAAAAGAGCTCTGCGCATGGCTCGGAAAGATGCTGCCTCGTGTGGGCGAGGACTGGTGGCAAACCTGCGTTTGGGACAACCTTTCCTTTACACAAAAGCAATTTGCCGAAGAAAACGGATACTCGAAGCTGGAGGATCTTGATCTTGCGGCTTTGCTCCGTGTTGCCGACAAATCATGGTATGACATGCGTTCATTTGCTTACCTTCCCACCCGCGATCGCCAGTGCGTTCGGGATATGATGAAGGTGCGAAACAACTGGGCGCATCTGGCCGGGGCGATTTCCGACAAGGACATTGTGCTTCGTGATCTGGATATCCTCTTGGCGTTCTTTGAGAACGTGATGGTCACGAACAAATACACGGAGGGAATCATCGAGTTCCGGAAAAACGTGGAAAGCGCCGATTTCTCGGCGGTCTTTGATGTTGAACCAGTAACAGTTAAGGTTCCGGAGGCTGTTCCAGTTTCGACTGGAGAGATCCAAGAGAAGGATCGCGTCTTTCTCACCGGCTCGCCCGATACCAAGGGCATGGTCTTCTCCATCTCTGATGTTGGCGGCACCAAGAAGTACGAAGTGTTTGTCGACGGTGAAATCAAGACGTTCTATGACGGACAAATTCAGAAAATCGACGCAGCACCGTCTTATAGCTGGGTCGACATCAGCACGTTGCAGAGCAACCTGACGGCATACGAAATCAATAACCCGTCTGCCGGAAACCTGTATTCACTCAACGCCGCCAGAATTGATTTCGTCCCTTATCAGTTCCGGCCTGCGCTCAAGCTCATAAAATCTGATGAGCCGAAGATTCTTATTGCAGACAGCGTTGGTGTCGGTAAAACAATCGAAGCCGGTCTGATCGTCAAGGAATTGGAGGCCAGAAGCGAGCTGGATAATATCCTGATCATCTGTCCGAAACCGCTAGTCGCAGAGCGAAAATGGGAAATGGAGATGAAGCGCTTTGATGAGGATTTCATTCCTCTGGATGGCGCTACTCTCCGGCAGGCGCTTTCCGATGCACACAGAGACGAAGAGTGGCCTGTTCGCTACAATAAAGCGATACTGCCATATTCCATTTTGGATAGTCGCGTCTATGAAGGCGAAGAGCATCGCAGAGGCAGACAGTATGGCCTGCTGGATCTTGATCCCGCTCCGCATTTTGATCTCGTGATTATCGACGAAGCGCATCACATTCGTAATGGCAGCTTGGACAAAGACAAGGCATACGCATACAAATGCGTCAGGTACTTCTGCGAGCACGCTGACGCAGTGGTAATGCTGACTGCTACCCCGTTGCAAACCAGCGACGATGATTTGTTCACGCTGATGAATTTGCTGCGACCGGATGTCATTATGGACAAGGACGTGTTCCGGATGATGTCCCGTCCCAATGAGTTTATTTACAAGTGCTCCCACGCGATCAGAGGCGCTGGCGAAGGGTGGCAGGAAACGGCCATCACCGAACTGCAGAATATCAAATCTACTCAGTGGGGCGAAAATGTCGTGGCCAAGAACCCGCTTTACGCCGACATTTTGGAGCGGCTCGCTAGGCCGGACATCAGCCGCGAAGAGCGCGTAAAGCTCGTCTCGGATGTTGAATCGTTACATAGCTTCAATACGATGCTGAACCGCACCCGCAGAAAAGACATTCAGGATTTCTGTGTGCGTCGGTCTTATACGGTTGAAACCAGCTTTACCCCGCAGCAATATGACCTGCACAATGAGCTTCTTCGGTTTGAGTACGAGGCGCTTTCCAAACTTCATAATGTGCGCTGCATCCCATTCATGATGAGCACTATTCGGCGGCAGGCAGCGAGCTGCATTTTCGGGCTCGCCCCGCATATTCGTGATTTGATCACTCGGCGCTTCAACCAGATGGTTGAGGATCCCGATGTGGATATGGACGACTATGATCTTGATGCAAAAGCGACTTCCACATTGATGGCGCTCGCGCATCATGTCTTGGAACTTGCAGATTTGCTGCCCGAGGATGATACAAAATTCGACAGCATTTGTACAGTAATAGACGAAAAGAACAAGCAGGACAATAACAAGATTATCCTGTTCAGTTCGTTCCGCCATACCCTCTCATACCTCGAAAAGAAACTACGCGCACGCAATTATCGTGTGGCGCAAATCAACGGCAGCATAAAGGACGATGATCGTAGAGCATTACGTGAGCGGTTTGAGCTGGACAAGAGTGATCCGGATGCTCTGGATATTTTGCTATTCACCGAAGTTGGATCAGAAGGATTGGATTACCAGTTCTGCGACACGATGATCAACTATGATTTGCCGTGGAATCCGATGCGTATTGAGCAACGTATCGGTCGAATCGACCGTCGCGGCCAGAAAAGCGAAGCCGTCAACATCTACAACATTATTACTGCTGACACGGTGGACGCAGATATTTACTCGCGCTGTCTGATGCGCATCGGCATTTTCGAGCGCAGCGTAGGTGAATGCGAGGAAGTGCTCGGAGCGATCGGAGCGCAGATCGAACAAATTGCTGTGAACACCGCTTTGACTGATGAGGAACGCCGTCGCAAGCTGGAGCAGATGGCGGACAATGAAGTTCGCCGTATGCAAGAGCTCAGCAAGCTGGAGGAAGAAGAACGAGCGCTGTTTGGATTTGACTTGTCAAACTACACGGCAGCGAAGGAAATCAAAGACGCGGAAAGCCCGTGGATTTCGCCGAGCAGCATCCAGCGGCTTGTTGAAAGATATTTGACCGACAGGCTTGGAGAGGGGCAATACATTATCGGTGCCTCCGATTTGAAACAGATCAGGTTGAGCCGTGAAGCCCGTTTGACTCTGCTCGAGGATTTCCGCAAACTTTCAAATGTTAAATCTGCGCTGAAGCGGAGATGGGAGAATTATCTGAAGGGCTCGGAGCCGATGCACCGATTGACGTTTATGTCGGAGACGGCATCAAAAGAGCACAAAGCATTTTTCATTACTCCCATGCACCCGCTGGTGAAGCAGGCGGCGAAATACTATGTGACCAATCAGGTTTCCTATATTCATCTGAAATACTATTCAGATGAGTTGCCGGAGGGCACATATCCGTTCTCAATCTATGCATGGAATTACGTCGGATTAAATCCGATGTTCCGCGTTGTGCCCGTGTGCGAAAACAGGTTGCTGTCCGCAGAGCTTACTGACATTTTGCAGGAAGCAGAAAGCACCACAGCACACGTTTCTGTTGACACCGGTACTTGGGCAGGATTGGAAGGCATACATATCGCGATTTGGCAACGCGAAAAAGAAAGCTATCTTGCCGGTATTCAGAGCACGGCAAATTATAAGCTCGAAAGCATTAGCAGCAATTATCGCAATCGCAAGAGGACACTCGAGCAGAAGATCCGCGATGCTTTCGACGAAAAGATTCGTAGAATGTATCAAAGCGAGCTGAGCACAGCCACGGAGAAATACCAGATTAAAGTTGATGAAATAAACGACCGCGCTTCTCGCGCTGACATCCACACATCTCTGATTGCGAACGGGATCATCGAGATTGGGAGAGGTTGATCATGAGCAACATTGCTGACAGAGTTAGAATTGCGCAGGACAAGGACGGAATGCTGCGTCGTGCGCTGGAGCGTATCATTCAGCTCTACACAGACAAATCACATTTCGTATATGAGCTGCTGCAGAACGCCGAAGATGCACAAGCAAAGAGCATCCGGTTTATACAGTATCCTGACCGACTTGAAGTCATGCACGACGGCAAGCCGTTTACATCTGCGAACCTTCAAGGCCTTTGTGATATTGGAAAATCCGATAAAGTGGACAACCTTAACCAAATCGGAGAGTTTGGTGTAGGCTTCAAATCTGTTTTCGGTATTTGTGACACCGTTCGACTCTACAGCGATCCAACGCACTATGATGGAGAAAGTATCGATGATGCCGTTCCGTTCGCAGTTGAAATCCAAGATTTCACAAGACCGGAAGACATTGCAGAAGAGCCGCTGCCGAGAACATATACTACACGGTTTGTTTTTCCATTTGCTGTTGGGCATACATATTCCGGATTCAAAACCAAGGCAGCGCTTGTAGATACGCTTGCTCGTAAATTGCAGAACCTCGGAATCACAACATTGCTCTTCATGAAGCACCTTGAGCTGATTGAGTATGTAATTGAAACCGGAGAAGAACCTATAACCGGTGAGTACCTACTTGAAAAAGTCAGCATCAATGATCATTGCTCTCGCGTCTCTGCACTTGGCATTTCAGAAAAGGAAAAAGCAGATCCCGACTCTGCCGAGATGATTTCCTATCTGAAGTTCTCGCGCAAGCTGGATAAGTATCCTCTGCGAACAGTTGATATTGCCTTCCCGGTAACGGAGACAGACGGAACGTACCAGTGCATAAAAGCCCCCAGTCCGTATGTGTCTGTGTATTTCCCCACAGAGACAGAAAGCAAGCTTGACTTCATTGTACAGGGGCCATATCGCACCACACCGAATCGCAGCAGCATTCCAGCGGACGATACTGACAACATATACCTTGCTAAGGAGACAGCCGCCCTGCTCCGCGCAAGCATTCTTGAACTGAAGGCAGCCGGAAAGCTCAACATGAGTTTTGTAAAAGCACTACCAATCGTAGAAGATCGCTTTGATACGTTTGGCTTGTTCTTGCCGCTGTACGAAACGGTGAAAGAATTGTTCCGCACGAACGCAGTGATCCCGACGAAATCTGGAAAATACGTCCACCCCAAATATGCAAGGATAACCAGACAGGAAAGACTCGCCACGGTTTTTTCTGATGAGTCGCTGACGCAGCTTATCAATGACGGCGGTTCCTACTGCTGGTTGCCGACATTCTTGACAGAGACGAACAGAGAATATAAGCATGTCCTTGATTATATGACCGGAGTGCTCAACATTTCAGTCATCCGCCCCGAGGATTTAAGAACATATTTTGCGGCAAACCCGAAATTCCTCCCAGCGCAGACAATTGATTGGCTGGTCGATCTCTATTCAATCTTTGAAAACATACCCGGCGCATTCTCCAAATCCAGATTTGAAACCAATATGACTACGGCGAATATCGTAAAGACATCGTCGGGCTCTTTTGTCGCGCCATTCCGGCGAGAGGGAAAGACTTACATTCCCAATGTCTTTTTGCCTTCGCCTAAAATTCATACCACCGACATCAACTTTGTAGATACGGTGCTCTATGATCGCTGCCGTCACTTCTTTGATGACATCTTGGGATTAAGAAAGCCAGACGAATACGAGTTCTTCATTAAGGATATCAGGAAGCGATATGAGCAGGGATACGTTTACGATGATGAGCAGCACATTGAAGATGTTAAGGCTTTGTTGAAATACGCAAAGCGAGAGGAATATGAGGATGAGGTTAACAGCATCATCCATAGTATCCTTGCGCTTCGGTGCTCGGACGGCAAGATGCGCAACTGCTATTCGTGCCGGATATTCCTCCCGATCAGTACGGAAGGAATCAATATTGAAAACTATTACCGGAATATCAGCCAGAACGTTTTCTTCGTCGATGTGGACTATTATTCAAATCACGGCGTCGAAACGCAAAAACTGCTGGACTTAGGTGTTCGCAATTCAATGGTGATTGGTGATACTACTGTAAGCGGTACATATGACAACGGCTCAAGTGGCAGAAACCCGGAGTGGTGGACTACCGGAGATTTCCGCTGGAAATTCTCGATAGATGCATTGAAGGACGTCTTAAAATACATCTCAGCGCATCCTACGGCAAAAGATTCCATACTCAAGTCACAAACGATTATGAAAGTGCTGGTTATTAATGGAACCAGACTTTGTGGTTACTTGCATATTGGTGGAAGCACCATTCCCAATAAAGAAGACGAACCCTGCGAGATGATACACATTCTTCGCGGGGAACGGATCTGGGGCTGGGACGGAAAATGGCTCTTTACAGAAGGTGGAGAGCTTGTCGCGCCAAAGTCTATTTCGAAGCACGATATTAGCACAGCGATATACGGTCGAATAAAACCGGATTCTATCATTTTCAAACTGATTGGCTTTAAGAAGACAGAAGCGGACGAAGTCGATGAGCTGAAGAAAACGGTTCCACAAGAAAAACTTGAGGCGTTTTTTGAAAGCGAGCTCCGGCAGCGGTATGGTATTTCTACCGCTGATCTTAATGAGCGCTATGGAGCATCCAGCCAGTACGAAACCTCATATGAGGATACTGCTCTCCCGTTCCCAATGCTTCACGTTCGCAGCTGGGATGCGCTTCGTAAACACGCAGCGGAAATGCTAATCTATGCGGATCCCGTTCGGTATGAAGAAAAGATACGTAGCATACGAGTCAGTAACCATGCTCGAGAAGCAAAGGCCTATCTTTCCAACATGTATAGGCACGAAGG
>ULQS01025504.1_pt1 | contig 19890 bp, 18 predicted proteins | sample 1954751 | NCBI WGS metagenome assembly ULQS01 (sample SAMEA4835662, study PRJEB28245) | human gut metagenome | biome: gut microbiome; material: fecal sample | place: Denmark | collected 2008 | reverse complement strand
CACGTAGCCGATGCCGATGTTGACGTAGAGGGCACGTGAGCCTTCGCGGTACATGCCCGACCATTCTGGATACTTCAGCGAGGCGAGCGAGCGGCCGAAGAGGCTTATCTGCATGGCGTGGGTGTGCCCGGACAGCATGAGGTCGATGTCCGACTCGGGCAGCACCTCGCGGCGCCAGTGGGTGGGGTTGTGGCTCAGCAGGATGCTGAACATCCCTTGCGTTCCCTCGGTGGCACGGGGCAGGTCGGCATGTTGGGGGAAGGGCGGTTCTCCGTCGTTCTCCACGCCGATGAGGGCGATGCTGTCTCCGCGGTGGTGCAGAATGGCGTGGCTGTTGTCCAGCAGCCGCCAGCCCATGGCCTGCTGCTGCTCCCGCAGGTATTGCAGGTTGTCGGCCTCCTCGCGGCTGTTCTTCCAGCGGTAGTAGGTGCCGTAGTCGTGGTTGCCCAGTACGGAGTAGACGCCGTCGGGTGCCTGGAGGCGCGACAGGGTCGGGCGGAAGCTGTCCAGTTCGTGGCTCTGCTGGTTCACCAGGTCGCCGGTAAAGACGATGAGGTCCGCCTGCTGTTCGTTGGTGAGCTTCACCAGCTTTTCCACGGCTTCGGGGCGGCCCTGCCAACTGCCGATGTGGATGTCCGACAACTGGGCGATGCGGTAGCCGTCGAAGCCCTCGGGCAGCCGCTCCGATTCGTAGGTCACGTGCTTCACCTGGAAACGCGTGATGCCGGCTGTGGCTCCATAAATCACGTTGACGAAGCTCACGACGCCCAGCACCAGCCCGGCGGCTGTGAACGGCGTGCGGTGGACGATGAACGGTGCCTGCGGCTTGCGGAACGGCGTGTGCAGCAGGGCGGCCGACAGGCAGCGACCCAGTCCGCGGCACAGGATGCCGAGCAGCGAGCAGAGCATGAACAGGATTTTGGGTACGGCCAGTGCCATGACGGCGATGGCCAGGCGGCCGATGGCCTGCGGATGGTGGGCCAGGGCATTGTCGCCCGTCAGGTAGATGAGGTACAGGTACAGCACGACCAGCACGGCGGAGGGGAGCCAGAAGGCTGCACGCCATGCAAAGTTCTTCGTACGGCGCACGATGTACACCAGGTAGATGTACAGGTCGGGCAGGAGCAGGGCCAGGAGCAGGATTAATGTGATTCGGTGCATACGTCTTTCAGGTCTTCTATGTCTTTTTTGATTTGGTTCAAGTTCTTGTATATGAGTTTCTGGTAGAGCAGGTAGATGATGGCTGCCTCGAACAGCACAAATACGCCGAGGATAACTGCCTGGACATGGGCCGGCAGGCGGTAGAACTCCATGCCCCAATAATAGATGCCTCCGAAGAGCAGCACCCAGAGGCTGATGGCCGCCGCTTCCTGGCGGGTCCACAGCCGCAGCCTGACGATGCGCCGGCTCACCTCGGCGATGGGCAGCAGGTCGACACGTGTCTGCTGGATGTAGCGGTACGTCCACCAGTCCCAGCAGCCTCCGGCCAGCAGGGTGAGGGCGATGAAGGCCAGCACTACCTGCAGCTTGAGCAGGGTTTCTTCGTTGTCGTACCACGCGGGCAGCAGGACGGCGATGGCACCTATGATGGTCAGCAGCACGATGCCGATGGCCAGCGAGGCCCTCAGCAGGCTCAGGATGTTGCCCAGCCGCCGTTTGGTTTTCCGCTGGTAGCTTTCGACGAGGGCGGCCACCCTCTCTTCCGTCGTTATGTTCTGTGTCTGCAGGTGGCGGTCCAGTGTCTGCCACGATTTCTTCAGTTCCTCCAGTTCCATACGGTCATTCCTCCTTCTTCATTTTTCTCAGTTTCTCCTTGATGCGGTTCAGCTTGGTGGCTACGTTGGTCACGGTCAGTCCCGTGATTTCGCTGATTTCCTCGTAGCTCTTTTCCTCGAGGTAGAGCAGGATGATGGACTTCTCCAGTTGGCCCAGCCGGTTGATGAGGCGGTACAGCTGGCGCAGCATGGCCTGTGTCTCGTCCCACTCCTCGCTGCGGTCGGCCTCGGCGGGTGTCAGCGATACGATTTCGGGGATATTCTTCTCCTTGCGCATGAAGCTGATGCAGGTGTTCAGGGCGATGCGGTAGATCCAGGTGGATACCTTGCACTCGCCTCTGAACTTGGGATAGGCTTTCCACAAGTTGAGCACCACTTCCTGGTAAAGGTCGTTGAGCGGGGCATTGGGCGTGGCATACAGGTAGCACACCTTGTAGATGACTCGTTCGTATTCCTTGATGAGGCTGACGAACGCTTATTCTATCGGGTCCATGGTCATTTCTCGGGGGATGGATGTTGCAAGCTTTTATGGATAAGTCGCTGGGAAACGTGGAAAATCACAGCTCACCGCAGGTTGGCCGCCAGAAATTTTCTGATTTCGTCCACAGGCAGGCCCCGCCGGCGGGCATAGTCTTCCAACTGGTCGTTGCCGATGCGGCCCACGGCAAAGTAACGGGCCGCCGGATGGGCCAGCATCAGCCCGCTGACCGAGGCGTGCGGATGCATCGCGCCGTTTTCGGTCAGGCGGATGCCTATCCGGCTGAGGTCCAGCAGGCGGTCGATGAGGAAGTTGACCGACTGGTCGGGCAGCGACGGATAGCCCACGGCCGGGCGGATGCCCTGGAACTTCTCCTGCAACAGGGCGGATATGGGCAGGTCTTCGTCGGGGGCATATCCCCAGGCGGTGCGGCGCACGTAGAGGTGCATGCGCTCTGTGGCGGCTTCGGCCAGGCGGTCGGCCAGGGTCTGTACCAGCAGTTGCCGGTAGGGATCGTCGCCGCAGGCAGCTTCCGCCTCTCCCTGCACGGTGGAGGCAAAGACACCTACCGTGTCTGCGATGCCCGACGAGCGGGGGCGTACAAAGTCGCTCAGGCAGAGGTAGGGGCTGTCGTCGGCATGGGGTGTCTGCTGGCGCAGCAGGGGGAAGGTGATGTCGTCCAGCAGCAGGTTGTCGCCATCGGCATTGGCGCGGCACAGGCGGAAGAGGCACTTCATCTGCAGCACCCCTTCCAGGCGGGCGAGCATGCGCTGGGCCTCCTTGAAGAGCTGCATGGCTTCGGCCGCCTTGTTGCAGTCGGCTTGGGGGAAAGACGCCAGCCACAGGGCACGGCACGAGTCGCAGCCGTGCAGGTTGGCGATGGTGGCAAAGCGCGGCTGGAAGCCCCACGCGTGGAAGAAGTAGATCCAGTTGATGTAGGGGGCCGTATCGGCGATGTTGTAGGTAAGGAGCATGTTCGTTTCCTGTTGTATGATGTTGTAAATATCTATGACTGTTGTCGGGCGGGCTTTTCAGAGAGAGGCTTTCACCGACCTTGAGGCGCCACTATCGAAGGTTTGAAACATAGGGGGCTTATGTTTGAAACATTCACCCCTTATGTTTGAAACATAAGCCTCTTGGGGTTTAAACCTGTTTGGAGGGAGCGTCCGGCTCTTGGAACGGATAATAAGCGTTTTTGTAAACTATCGTTACCTATCTTCCTCCCGAACGAATCTGATGTCAGCGGTCGAAGCGCAGTTCCTCGCCCCGATAGCTTTCGTCTACCGCATGGCCGTCGTAGACGGTATGGCCGTTGACGAAGGTACGCTCCACGCGCCATTCGAAGGTGCGGCCCTCCAGCGGACTCCAGCCGCACTTGCTCTGGATGAGGCTCTTCTCCAGCGTCCAGGGCGTGTCGGGGCGCACCAGTACGAGGTCGGCCTTCCAGCCTTCGCGGATGAAGCCGCGTTCGCAGATGCCATAAAGCTGGGCAGGGGCGTGGCACATCTTCTCCACGACCTTCTCGATGGTGAAGATGCCTTCGTCTACCAGTTGCAGCATGCTCACGAGCGAGAACTGAATCATCGGCATGCCCGACACGGCCTTCAGCGCACCGCCCTTCTTTTCGGTGATGAGGTGGGGGGCATGGTCGGTGGCGATGACGTCGATCACATCCTCGTTGACGGCACGGCGCAGGGCGTCGCGGTCTGCCTTGGTCTTCACGGCCGGGTTGCACTTGATGAGGGTGCCCAGCGTGCGGTAGTCGGCCTGGCTGAACAGCAGGTGGGCCACACAGGCTTCGCCCGTAATCTTCTTGCCGCTGACGGGGCCTGCCTCGAGCAGGCTCAGTTCGCGGGCGGTGGAGAGGTGGAGCACATGCAGGCGGGCACCCGTTTCGCGCGCCAGCTTCACGGCCAGGCTCGACGAGGCGTAGCAGGCGGCCGAGGAGCGGATGTTGGGGTGCTTGCTGACGGGCACGTCGTCCTCGTCGGCATATTGTGCCTTGTATTTCTCCATGTTGCGTCGGATGATGGCGGGGTCCTCGCAATGGACGGCGATGAGCAGGTCGGTGCTGCCGAAGATGGCGCGCAGGCTCTCCATGCGGTCCACCAGCATGTTGCCCGTGCTCGATCCCATGAAGAGCTTGATGCCGCACACGCGCGAACGGTCCAGGCGGGCAAAGTCGCCGTAGTTGTTGTTCGTGGCGCCGAAGTAGGCGGAGTGGTTCACGATGCAGCGTTCGTCCAGCAGGTTGAGCTTGGCGTCGAGGGCTTCGAGGGTGGTGGTTTGCGGCAGGGTGTTGGGCATGTCCATGATGCTGGTCACGCCTCCTGCGGCGGCGGCCCGGCTTTCGCTGAGGATGTCGGCCTTGTGCGTCAGGCCCGGGTCGCGGAAGTGCACGTGGTCGTCGATGGCGCCTGGCAGCAGGTAGCAGCCGGTGGCGTCGATGGTTTCGTCGCAAGGGGCGGAGAGGGGTTTGCCGTGGGTCAGTACTTCGGCGATGCGGCCTTGGTCGGTGATGACTACGGAGCCTTGTATGGTTTGTCCCTCGTTGACGATGAGGGCGTTGTGGATGAGGGTACGTTTCATGTCTGTTAGCCGTTAATTTTCGGATACTTTTTGAACCAGCTGTCCCACTTCAGGCGGATGACGCCGAAGACGGCTTCGCCGAAGATGCTGGAGTTCATTTTTGAGGTGCCCAGCTCGCGGTTGATGAAGATGACGGGCACTTCCTTCACCCGGGCGCCGCACTTGTAGGCGGTGAACTTCATCTCGATCTGGAAGGCATAGCCCTTGAAGCGGATGGAGTCGAGGTCGATGGTTTGCAGCACGCGGCGGCGGTAGCACACGAAGCCCGCCGTGGTGTCGTGGATGGGCAGGCCCGTGATGATGCGCACGTATTTCGAGGCGAAGTAGGACATCAGCACGCGTCCCATGGGCCAGTTCACCACGTTGACGCCGCTCACGTAGCGCGAACCGATGGATACGTCGGCTCCCTCCTCGGCACAGGCCTTGTAGAGGCGGGGCAGGTCCTTGGGGTTGTGGCTGAAGTCGGCGTCCATTTCGAAGATGTATTCGTAGTCGCGCTCCAGCGCCCAGCGGAAGCCTGCGATGTAGGCGGTGCCCAAGCCCAGCTTGCCGCGACGCTCCACCATGAACAGGCGGTCGGCGAACTCTTCGCGTTGCAGGCGGCGGACAATCTCGGCCGTACCGTCGGGCGACCCGTCTTCGATGACCAGGATGTGGAACCCATGCTCCAGGGCAAAGACGGCCCGCAGGATGTTCTCGATATTCTCCCGCTCGTTGTAGGTCGGGATGATGACGATGCTGTCTGATGTATGCATATCTTCTATGGATTGTAAATGTGCCACAAATGTAGTGTTTTCCATCGTTTTTTCAGCAGGAAAACAGTGCTTTTCTTTGCGGCGGATATATTCTTATCCATTTTCTTCGTAATTTTGCACGGCTAATATTCACGCACATGAGCTTTACGATTACCGAACTACAACAACGATACGCCGCCCACCCGCAGGTCGAGGCGGCCTTGCGCCTGCTGGCCGATGATCAGTTGAAACACCTCTTCGTGGGCGGGCTTCACGGCTCGTCGGCTTCCCTGCTGGCCTCGGTGCTGGTGGGGCGGGCAGGTCGCCCGTTTGTCTTTGTGCTGGGCGACGGTGAGGAGGCGGGTTACTTCTACCACGACTTGGTGCAGGTGCTGGGCGATGGGCAGGTACTCTTCTTCCCCTCGTCCTTCCGCCGCGCCATCAAGTACGGCCAGAAGGATGCCGCCAACGAAATCCTCCGCACCGAGGTGCTCAGCCGCCTGCAGAAGGACAGCCGCGGCTTGTGCATCGTCACCTTTCCCGACGCGCTGGCCGAGAAGGTGGTGTCGCAGGGTGAACTCGAGGAGAAGACGCTCACCCTCCATGCCGGCGAGCAGGTGGACATGACGTTCGTCACCGAGGTGCTCCACAGCTATGGCTTCGAGCGTACCGACTATGTCTATGAACCCGGCCAGTATGCCGTGCGAGGCAGCATCATCGACGTATTTTCCTTCTCCAGCGAATACCCCTTCCGCATCGACTTCTTCGGCGACGAGGTGGAGAGCCTGCGCACCTTCGAGGTGGAGACGCAGCTGTCCAAGGAGAAGAAGGAGAGCGTGGTCATCGTGCCCGACCTCAGCAATGACCTCTCGGCAGGAGGCACGGGCGGCATGGTGTCGCTGCTCGACTTCCTGCCCGCCGACACCATCCTGTCCATGCGCGACTTCCTGTGGCTGCGCGAACGCATCCAGCAGGTGCACGACGAGGCCCTGACGCCCCAAGCCATCGCCGCCCGCGAGGCGGAGGAGAACGGTGACATCCGCCTGGAAGGCAAGCTCATCGACGGCGGCGAGTTCACCGTCCGTGCCCTCGACTTCCGCCGCCTGGAGTTCGGCACCAAGCCCACAGGCACGCCCGACGCTTCGCTGCAGTTCGACACGTCGGCGCAACCCATCTTCCACAAGAACTTTGACCTCGTGGCCGACAGCTTCCACCGCTATCTGGCCGACGGCTATACCATCTATATTTGTAGCGACAGCACCAAGCAGACCGACCGCATCCGCGCCATCTTCGAGGAGCGCGGGGGTGAGAAGATCACCTTTACGGCGGTGGAGAAGACCCTGCACGAGGGCTTTGCCGACAACCAGTTGCGTCTGTGTGTCTTTACCGACCACCAGCTGTTCGACCGCTTCCACAAGTACAACCTCAAGAGTGACAAGGCGCGCAGCGGCAAGGTAGCCCTCTCGCTGAAGGAACTCAACCAGTTCCAGCCGGGCGACTACGTGGTGCACACCGACCACGGCGTGGGGCGCTTTGCCGGCTTGGTGCGCATCCCCAACGGCAACACCACGCAGGAGGTGATGAAGCTCGTCTATCAGAACGACGACGTGGTGTTCGTCTCCATCCACTCCCTCCACAAGGTGTCCAAGTACAAGGGCAAGGAGGGCGAAGCGCCTCGCCTCAACAAGCTGGGTACGGGTGCGTGGGAGAAGTTGAAGGACCGCACGAAGAAGAAAATCAAGGATATCGCTCGCGACCTCATCAAGCTCTACTCGCAGCGCCGCGAGGAGAAAGGTTTCCAGTTCAGCCCCGACAGCTTCCTGCAACGCGAGCTCGAAGCCTCGTTCCTCTACGAAGACACGCCCGACCAGAGCAAGGCCACGGCCGACGTGAAGGCCGACATGGAGAGCGCCCGGCCGATGGATCGGCTGGTGTGCGGCGACGTGGGCTTCGGAAAGACCGAAGTGGCCATCCGCGCCGCCTTCAAGGCTGTTTGCGACAACAAGCAGGTGGCCGTCCTGGTACCTACCACCGTGTTGGCCTACCAGCACTTCCAGACGTTCAAGGAGCGCCTGAAGAACCTGCCCTGCCGCGTGGAGTACCTGAGCCGCGCCCGCACCGCCGCCCAGGCGAAGGCCGTCATCAAGGGACTGGCCGCAGGCGAGGTGAACATTCTCATCGGCACCCACCGCATCTTGGGCAAGGACGTCAAGTTCAAGGACCTGGGCCTGCTTATTATCGACGAGGAGCAGAAGTTCGGCGTCAGCGTCAAGGAGAAGCTCCGCCAGCTCAAGGTGAACGTCGATACGCTCACTATGACCGCCACGCCCATCCCCCGCACCCTGCAATTCTCGCTGATGGGTGCGCGCGACCTCAGCGTCATCCAGACGCCGCCGCCCAACCGTTACCCTGTTCAGACAGAGGTGCATACTTTCAACGAGGAAGTCATTATCGACGCCATCAACTTCGAGATGAGCCGCAACGGGCAGGTGTTCTTCGTGAACAACCGCATCTCCAACCTGCCCGAGCTGAAGGCCATGATCGAGCGCAACATTCCCGACTGCCGCGTGTGCATCGGCCACGGCCAGATGGAACCTGCCGAGCTGGAGAAAGTCATCCTCGACTTCGTGAACTACGACTACGACGTGCTCATCGCCACCACCATCATCGAGAGCGGCATCGACATCCCCAACGCCAACACCATCATCATCAACCAGGCGCAGAACTTCGGCTTGAGCGACTTGCATCAGATGCGCGGGCGTGTGGGGCGCAGCAACAAGAAAGCCTTCTGCTACCTGTTGGCACCCCCGCTGTCCAGCCTGACGCCCGAAGCCAAGCGACGCCTGCAGGCCATCGAGAACTTCTCCGACCTGGGCAGCGGCATCCACATCGCCATGCAGGACCTCGACATCCGCGGGGCGGGCAACATGCTGGGCGCCGAGCAGAGCGGCTTCATCGCCGACTTGGGTTACGAAACCTATCAGAAGATTCTCACCGAAGCCGTGCGCGAGCTGAAGAACGACGAGTTTGCCGACCTCGTGGCCGAAGAGCAGCAGGCGGCCGACGGCAGCGGGCAGATCAGCGGTGAGCAGTTTGTGGACGAATGCCAGGTGGAGAGCGACCTCGAACTCCTCTTGCCCGCCACCTACGTCACGGGCAGCAGCGAGCGCATGCTCCTCTACCGCGAGCTCGACACGCTGACGCTCGACAAGGACGTCGACGCTTTCCGCGCCCGCCTCGAAGACCGTTTCGGCCCTGTGCCGCCCGAGACGGAAGAGCTGCTTCGCATCGTGCCCCTGCGTCGTCTGGCCGCCCGCCTGGGAGCCGAGAAGGTGTTCCTCAAGGGTGGCCGCATGACCCTCTTCTTCGTGTCCAACCCCGACAGCCCCTACTATCAGAGCCAGGCCTTCGGCAAGGTCATCGCCTACATGATGAAGTACACCCGCCGTTGCGACCTGCGCGAGCAGAACGGCAAGCGCAGCATGGTGGTCAAGGACGTGCCCACGGTCGAAGAAGCCGTTTCCACCCTGCAGGAGATGCTGGCGATGACGGTGGAGGAGTGAAAGTAAAAAGGTATGTACAAAAAAGTGACAGAATGTACCCTTTTGATGAAACAAATTCCTACCTTTGTAAAAATGAATGCGTATGAATACCACCGAGCGTAAACAAGTTTTGCTTCAGCGCCTGTTGGCCGTTGACGATGAGCGGCAGTTGCAGGAGATAGAGGAACTGATGGACAGGCAATGTGCTGGAGAAGTCCTGCATTTCTCGTCGGAATTGCGCACGAGGATAGATGCCGCCTTAGAGCAGGTGCATAAGGGGCAGGTTTGTTCAACAGCCGAAATGGAGCAACGCCTGAAGCCATGGAGCGGGAAGTGAGATGGACGGAAATGTGCCTCCAGGATATGGAGGATACATTTTTGTTTTATGATGTCCGCAACGGAAATTCCCGTTACAGCACCTTGTTGTATCGGCAAATCCTTTCTTGCGTGGAGCGGGTGGCGCAATTCCCTTGCCTGGGGCATCTTACCGAATACCCGAATGTGCGTTACGTGGTTGTTGAACCTAAGTATTCAGTCTTTTATTGTTTCGATGGAGCGAGCCTTACTGTTTTGTTGTTGTGGGACAATCGTCGCAACCCTGTTCGGCTTTCATACTTGCTTCAGCAGGTCAGCCCTATGAACGTGAGCGAAGACATCCCTTCCGCTGAGCAGAAATAAAATCTTCCTCCTTTCTATGCATGCCTCGGCCGTATCATCCTGAAGACGGACGAGAGCGTGTTCTGTATGGGTTTGCCCAGGATAATCAGTGTGACAGCCACCAGGATGAGGACGATGCCGAAGGCTTCCTGCCAGGTAAAGGCCTCGCCGAAGACAAAGGCACCCACACATACGGCCGTCACCGGCTCCATGGCTCCCAGGATGGACGTCAGCGTGCCGCCTATGTTGTGTACGGCCAGCACCAGGGTGATGTTCGAGATGACCGTCGGCACCACCGCCAGCAGTATCAGGTTGGCGGCCGACAGGGCGTCGGGAATGGGTTGGATGCCTTTATTCAGCAAGGCTTTGGCGGCTATCAGTATCGTGGTGAAGACGAAGACATAGAAGGCCAGCTTGCGCCCGTTCATGTCCTTTACGCGCGACTTGTTCACCGTCGTGATGTAGCTCGCGTAGCCCACGGCCGAGAGCAGCACGATGATCATCCCCGTGGGGTCGAGCACCAGCTCTCCGCCCTTCAGCGACAGCTTGGCCACGCCGTAGACGGCCAGTACGATGGCCGCCCACGTCACCCACGACGCCCGCTCCTTGAAGAGCACCAGCATCAGCAGCGTGACGAAGACGGGATAGGTGAAGTGCAGCGTCGTGGCCACTCCCGCTCCCATGTAGTCGTACCCCAGGAACAGGCATTGCGCGGAGGCCATGTAGAAAAAGGCCAGCAGCAACAGGATGGGCAGGTCCCGCCGTTCGATGCGGAACGACTCCTTGTGCAGCTTCATCATCCCCGCCAAGGCCAGGGTGGCAAAGAGGAAGCGGTAGAAGAGGATGGAGTCGAGCGGCATGCCTCCCTGCATCAGGGGCATGGTGAAAAGCGGGATGAGGCCGAACGTCACCGACGTGGCCAACCCGTAGAAGAGACCTTTCAATCTGTTCATGGTGTATCTGTATGTCTTTTCGGAGTAAATTCCCGCAAAGATAAGTGAAACCCGCTGAAGCGCAAAGGCGCGAACCAAGTTTTTGGTCAAGCCTCCTCCTACAGGTTGCAGAAAAGATTCACGAAGAAAGGCACGCTCAGGTCGATGAGGATACCGTGGAAGATGGCGATGGGCATCACCTCCTTGCCCGAGCAGCGCGTGATGGAGGGCAGCAGCACGTCCATCGAGTTCACGCCCGCGGCCGAGATGGGAGCCAGCTGTCCGAAGTATTTGCGGATGAGGGGCGCACCCACCAGCGACATCATTTCGCGGATGATGTTGCTCAGCAGGGCGATGGTGCCCAGCTCCGTGGCCAGCTGGAGGCCGATGGAAGGCTCCTTGAACTGCGTGATGAGGATGGACGACAGCGAGTAGTAGGCAAATCCGCTGCCCACGGCCATGCAGTCGAACACGCTCCACTGGCTCAGCAGCAGGCTTGCCGCGGCCGAGAAGGCCAGGGTACCTGTGATGGTAGCTGCCGGCACCAGCAGCATCTTGGGGCTTAGTTTCTTCAGTTCCTGTTGCAGGCTTCGGTTGCTTCCGATGCCGATGCCCACCTGCAGCATCAGGGCATAGAGGATGCAGAGCGACCAGTTGTGCATGTCTGCCTCCAGTTGGAAGCCGGCGCCGGCCAGGCAGCCGATGCCGAAGATGGCGAGTACAATCAGATTGTTCTTCATTTCTCTTCTCCTTTCTCAAAAAACAGTTGGAAAACGATGCGTGCGGCTACGATGCTGCCTGACAAGCTCAGCACGGCCAGTATGGCTGCCTGCCATCCTACGCGCCCCAGATTTTCCACGATGAGGCGGTTGGAGCCGATGGACAGGCCCAGCACAAACAACAGGACAGTAATGGTGAGCGAAGTGCTCTTCTCGATATTTTTCAGAAACTTCCCGTCGTGCAGGAAGCGGCCGATGACGATGCCGGCCAGCATGGTACATATAATGCTGAACATAACGATTCTCTCTTTCTCTTTCTTTTGAGGTTGAACACAATGAACGGGGCGGGCAGACGTCATGCGTGCCTGCCAGATTGATAGGGATATGTCAAAATGAAGGGGAGGAGGGAAACTTAGATGAACCCGCTGAACCAGTGCACATGGATGGCCGGCCTGCTGCCCATGCCTGGGTTCAGGCGGGCAGGCAGGTTTTTCCTGTTGGATATGTTGGATAACTGGTTCATGAGTCTTATTTCTTGGTTTTGCGGGGGCAAAGGTATGGCTTTTATGAATATATTCCAAATAAATATGCAAAAATCTATCTTTCACCCCTTTGTATCCCTAAAACTCTTCGTCCAACCGTTGTATATCTGACGTGCGTACCTTAATTTTGGGCGTCATTTCAAGAAGCGAAACCATGGCCGACTTGTACAAGGGAAATCTGACGGAGGGCAGCATCACGGGCACGATGCTCCGCTTTGCCTTCCCGCTGATGCTGGGCAACCTGTTGCAGCAGTGCTACAACATTGCCGATACGCTCATCGTGGGGCGTGTGTTGGGCGCCGATGCTCTGGCTGCCGTGGGTTCGTCGTATGCCCTCATCGTGTTTGTCACGTCCATCTTCATCGGCCTTTGCATGGGGTGCAGTGCCGTGTTCTCCATGCAGTATGGCGCGCGCGAGTTCGACGGCTTGCGGCGCAGCATCTTCTCGTCCATGCTCATTGTGGGCGGCGTCACGCTGGTGCTCAACGTGGCTTCGCTCCTCTGGCTGACGCCCGTCATCCGCCTGCTCCACACGCCGCCCGAGGTAGAGCCGCTGGCGCGCAGCTACCTCTTCATCGTCTTCCTGGGCATGGTGCCTGTGTGCGTCTATAACTTCTACGCCTTCCTGCTCCGTGCGGTGGGCAATTCCGTGGTGCCCCTCTGCTTCCTGCTCGTGTCCGTGGTGCTCAACATCGGGCTCGACCTCCTCTTCATGCTCGGTTTGCACATGGGCGTCGAGGGAGCGGCCCTTGCCACGGTAGTGGCTCAGACGGTGGCTGCCCTGGGGCTTTATCTTTATACCCGTCACCGTTTCCCTGCCCTGCGCCTGCGCAAGGCCGACTGTGTGGTCGATTTTCCGTCCATCCGCCGCCTGTCCTCCTATTCGTTGCTGACGTGCGTCCAGCAGTCGGTCATGAACTTCGGCATTCTCTTGGTGCAGGGCTTGGTCAACAGCTTCGGTACGGCCGTCATGGCCGCCTTTGCCGCGGCGGTGAAGATCGATTCCTTTGCCTACATGCCCGTGCAGGACTTCGGCAACGCCTTTTCTACCTTCATCGCCCAGAACTTCGGAGCCGGCCGCACCGACCGCATCCGTCGTGGCATCCGCAGTGCCGTGTGGCTCACCACTGTCTTCGCCCTGCTTGTCTCCGCCCTCGTCTTTGTGGGCGCCCCCTGGCTGATGTCGCTTTTCGTCTCTCCGTCCGAGGCAGAGATTATCGCTATCGGCGTGGAGTACCTGCGCATCGAAGGCAGCTTCTACGTGGGCATCGGCTACCTTTTCCTGCTCTACGGCTTCTATCGCGCCGTGGCCCTTCCCTCCATGTCGGTGGTGCTCACGGTGGTGTCGCTGGGCACGCGCGTGTTGCTGGCCTATCTGCTGGCTTCGCTGCCCCAGGTGGGCTATACGGGCATCTGGTGGTCCGTCCCCATCGGTTGGGCGCTGGCCGATGTTGTAGGCGTGTGGTACTACCGCTCCAAGCCGAATTTCTTCCGATAGTACGACTCCGCCGTGTAGAGCGCGGCGGCGGGGTTGTTGCCCGTCACGCGATCCTTGGTGACGAGGGTGGTGGCGTAGGCCTCGGAGTACTTGTAGAACAGGCTGTCGTGCCCCACGCAGAGGCTGATGACCACGTTCAGGTCCGTCCGTGCCTCGTTCAGCAGGCGCGCCTGTAGGATGGGGTTGCACATGGCCGCTCCGATGGTTTCGCACGCCTGCGGGATGCCGATGGACGATTTCGCCTTGCCCGCCACCTTGCAGATCACCGCCAGCGGTTCGAAGCCGTTGGCTTGCAGGATGCGGGCGAAGATGCGTGCCTCGCGGATGAGACCGATGCAGTGGGCGATGCCTATCTTGCGTGCCCCTATCTTTCGGGCAAACTCCATGATTTCCTGTACGCGCGTCCATTGGCAGTAGCCCTCGTATTCCACTTCGGCGCTGGCCACCATGATGTCGTGGTTGCTCGGCTCGTCGTAGCGCTCCAGTGCCCATTGCAGGTCTTCCTCCTTCAGGTGGGTGGTGGGGCAGAATTCGGGATACGTGCGGTTCTGGTACTTGCAGTTCTGTGTGCCGCAATCCACGCACGAGTGGCGGGTGGGGGATGAGGGTTGTTCGGAGGTATTCATAGGGTAGATAATGTTTTTATGATTGTTGGACGACGTAACTTAATAGTTCGCGAACCGATACAAATTCTCTGAATCCCCAACGGCGGGGAGGAAATAGTTTGGGTTGCAGTTGGATGAATCTTTTATTTCCAACCAGGTAGGAAGGCTTTACCAGTTTCATGACAATGCGCACGTCATCATCGGCAATGGGTTTATTGTCTGGATGGGGCAAGTCTTTGCGGTATCGGATGGAACTGAATGCAATCTGATAGATGTCACGAATTTGCCCGTTGATGACAGGGACAAAGTAATCGTATTTTTGGAAATTCAGTTGGGACAATCGGTTGGAAGGTGTTATCTTTCCAAAATAATATTCAATTTCCGCTTCTCTGTCTATAAATTTCTGGAAGTATTCCCTTTTCCCGTTTTCAAAGATTGTAACGGCCAGAATGGTACCGCTTTTTTCCAACGTCAGGTTTGTGCCTTTCTGGGCTTTCACATCCTGAAGTATTTGTATGGTAGGTTGTTCCCAAATGAGCGAATGCAGAAAGTCTTTCAGAAGTCTTTTGCTGTTTTCGTTGTTGGGACGGAGCGGAAAGGCACCGATGTTTACTTTTTCTATGGAGCGGTAGAAGTCGGCATTGGCCACCTCTTCTTCTTCGCCGTTGCCGGGAAAAAGTATGTAGCCGCCCAGGACTTCTTTCTTTATGGGAAGCCCTTCTTGTCCCGAATCATAATAGAGTGCGTCTCTATAGCGGTGCATTTGGTTGATGGCATCGTCCGGTGGGGTGTCGATTCCGTTGCTGTCCGTTTGGTCTATTCTGTATTTGGCGTCAAACAGATAAGTCAGTTTGAACCCTGTTTCAATGTCCCGTCTGGTCAGCTGAAGTACAATGTCCGGCTTTTGTGGAACTGTAAATGAATAGGTATGGTCGATGGAAGTTTCATTTTTGGCTGTTTTTGTATTTCCCTTTGGATTATAGATTACTTCTGCCAGTTCGACCGGATCACCCTCGGAAGTTATTCTTGAGAAGACTATTTTGGACTTTTGGCCCTTGGTCAGTGAATAGGTAAAGTATTTGTTCAGCTCTATGCGGCTTTGGTTGTCCACCAGAAGATTGTCTTCTCCCAGTATTGTCTTGACCAGATTCTTTACTTCTATGAAGCACCAGATTTCGTACAGTGTGGCAATGTCTTTCAATTCCAGACTTCTGATACCCTCTTCCAGATCATAACTGCACGTCAACAGCAGCCAGATGCGGTAAACTTGGGAGTATCCTGTTCCTTGTTTCAGCGTCAGCGACTCCTGGCTCATTCCTTTAAAGTTTCCTATGGTACGGAAAAAAGGATGATGGACCAGTCGTTTCATTTCCTCCTCAGTCTTGCCCAGGCTTTCGATAAATCGGATATTGGAATTCATCGGATAGTTCTCCAGAATTCTGTTTTTCAATTCCGTAAATTTCTGGGAAACCGATTTGACAGCGTATTTCAGGAAACGGTTCTCAAACGTATCGGCGCTCATGTTGGGAATTTCTGTCCGATACAGTCTTTGCGGTTCCGTCCGATGTTCGGTGACTTTCATTTCCAGTTGGGGGGTAAGCCGTTTCAGTTTGTCTGCCCGGCAGTATGTTTCCGCATAAACTACTTTATGGTGCGGGCGGTCGACAACCGATTTGACGGCCTGTATGAACTCTTCGTTTATTTCCTGAAATACGTTCCACCAAATGATGTCCGGAGTTTCCCCTTGTAGTTTCTCGGTAAAGGAATGGTGTGTCCTGCGGAAGAAGTCGATGGAGAGCATCCGGTATTCTTCTTCAATGTCATGGATGATGTGCTTCAGGTCGCTGTGATAATCCAGCTTGACGGATAACACATCATAACTGAAAACGAAAGTCTGTTGACGGTTTTCCTGGGTTTTGTAGGTAATTTTCAGGTCGGTACGACCGATGTCGTTACCGTAATTGATGTGTCCGTACAGCACTTGGGCGTCTTCGTTGAAACAGAATCCGTCGCTGATGCTGCTCAATGTGATGTCGATATATGCCTGGGAAACTGGTGTCTTGAACCGTATCCAATATTGGTAATCGGTATTTTCAAAGAATATCGAGGGGACGTAGGTCCCTTTTTCAATTGTATTCCCTTTGCAGGTCAATACTGTGTTGTCGTCATTCCAGGTATAGTATGATTTCAGGGCATCAGAATCGGGAGCTACCCGCATGCAGGCAGCTGCTTTCCTGAAAATCCTATCATACGAGTTGCAGGAAACCAACAATTCGAAATCCTTATGTTCCAGTTTCAGCAAGGCTTCCATTGTTCGTTAGCTCCAGAAGGTACAGTAATACGTGTTGTCCAGCTTTCGTTTCATCTCTTTCAGTTTCTGTAAGGAGAGGGATTCTTCTTCCACGTTGCCATACATGGATTTTTCTTCTTCCCAATCGAAATTCTTATAGATGTCGCTGAATAGTTGCTTGATTTGTGAGAAAAGGTCGTCCAGGATACATCCGTTCTTTTCCCAGTTCATCAACTTGTTCTTGTCTCCTTCAATACGGCTCAGTATTTTCATGCTGGTCACTTCATCCAGTGCCTGTATCAGTTTGTAGCAGTCATCGTTTTCGGTGTATCTCATGTTCGCCAGTACGTACAGAATGGCTTCGTTGCGTGTACGGTAGGCAATCTTGAACGGAGTCCCTTTCAGAGTTTCGTTGATTTGGTTCAGATACTTGATGACGATATCACACGTTTGCCGGTTCCTTTCATACACGTCCATCGCTTCTACGGCATGGGGCAGAATGTCGGATGTGCTGATGTCAGGAAGCTGGTTGTCTGCCTGCGTCAGTCCGCTTTCCAGGTTGGCTTCGTTCATTTCGATGGTCATGGCGCGGTCCAGTACCTTCCGTGAGAAGCTGAAGGTCGTTTCGTCCATGTTGACTGTTCCCATGACAATCAGGTTGGGAGGAAGCCCGATTCCTTCCATTCGGAATGTTTCACGGAGTTGGGCTTCCCTGCCTTTATCCTTTTCTATGATTTCTCCGTTTATTTTCCATACTTCTCCAAACAGGTCATTCAGTATGGAGTCGCATACCCAAGCATTGTCCTTTTTCTTTCCGAAGCTGTTTAGTGGTGGCAGTAGTGGATCAGACACGATTTTACCGTTTCTTAATTTACGAGTTTCGAGTACGCTCAGGTATTCGGCAAAGTATTGCTCGACAGGTGCCAGATTCATTTCGTCCAGACATAGGAAGAAAGGAACTTCCTCAAAATACCAGGCTTTGGCCAGGAAGCGCAGGAAGTCGGTTGTCCTGTACTCTGGTTCTCCTGAAATACGGGTCTCATATCCTATCAGTTCTGTAGAATCATGCCAATTGGGCCGTACCTGTATAATCTCGTAGTTGTATGGTTTTTGGACCTTGTCAGGGGATTCTCCGCCTGTAGCATACGCCAGTTGGCGTACAATACGCGATTTGCCTGTGCCGGAAATGCCTGCCAAAAGTACAAACGGCTTGGATTGGATGGCGGTTATGTAACGGCGGAATTCGCCGTAGACATTATTCAATATAATAGACTCTGTATTATCCGGAATTAATTCTTTCCATTCTTTTGAACGAGATTGGCTCGTCGTGTTATAAATCATCGGTGCATCGGGATTAACTACAACTGCACTAAAATATAAGTCTGACTGATTTTTTATTGAAATGTCGTATACAAACCAACACCCTTCTTTTTTACACCCTAAAGAGTCTTGCATTTTTTCTATGCATGACTTATTATAAATACCATTATATCCGATATATGGAGCATAACTGATGATTAATCTTCCATCATGGCTCTTTGTATGTTCGCGTACCAATAGTAGTACATATTGTGTGTCTTCTATTTTTTTGTTGTTTATAAATATATTGTTGAATACTGAACAGGTTATGATATCTCTTTCAGAACTGCATTTTGAAGTATCCAGATTTTTTATATCAGGGATGCTTTTATATGTCATACCTATGACCATTTCTATGACTTCTTCTTTGAAATCATCAATTCGGCATTCTCTTGATTTATTTTGCCCTATAGATGTTCCCCAAGCTGGGGTTGCGGTTTGTCCTTCAATTTTAGAATTGAAAAACATTGAAGTGATATCAATTCTCATAATAATTGCCAAAATATGTGATTGAATAATATGCCTACAAGGTTAATATCCCATCCATTACCTGCTCTTCTGCCAAGTTTGGTATAATTTTGTGTTGGTGGGAATAAAATTTCTCTTCTATTGTTGTCCATCTTAAATCCCATTAAACGAAAATGCTCATCTAAAGATAATTTCCTAAATCGCTCTTCTCCGTTTTGCATAGGTTCTATAATGCGAATAACATTATGCTCAGGTGGTGTGACTGTCATACAAATTTTGTCTGTTCGTATCTTTCGGTTATATATATCATAGCATAAAGGTTCTTCTACATCAAAAATATCATTATGATGTATTTCATGTATACGAGCAATCTGGGCTTGGCTTTTGTATAAATCGGGTGTAGGATTTTCATCTAAAAAATCTGCTAAATCCCCTTGTAAAGGTTTAGTAGGGGGGATTAATTCAAATGATTCTGGTAAAATCCCTAAATAGCCAAATATCCAAAGTCGTTCTCGGGTTTGAGGTATTCCATAATCCTTAGAATTTAGTACAGCGTATCTTACATCATATCCTATTCTTTTTAATTCTTCAAGGATAACGTTGAATGTTGCTTGCATTTTACCTGTGCGTAATCCTTTAACATTTTCTAATAAGATATATTGTGGCTGTTTAACTTCACATATACGAATAATATCTCCGAATAATGTACCTCTTCCCCGTTCGTCTTGTTGTCCTTGCCTTTTACCGACTGTTGAGAAAGGTTGGCAGGGAAATCCACCGGTAAATAAATCGAAATCAGGGAAGTCTGGATCGTTTGGATTAATTTGAGTTATATCTCCATAATTATGTATGTTTGGAAAATTGTAGTGGTATAATTCTATAGCGTCGGGATCTACTTCTGAGTAACCTATAACTCTATGATTAACTCTGGCACGTCTTAAGCCGAATGTCGCTCCTCCATAACCTGCAAAACCTTCAAATACTCTTATGGGATTATGTATAGGTAATCTATGCATATTTATTTTTGTTCCTTGAAAATGTTTTAAATGTTTTCTTTTACTTGTTCAACCACTCTGAACAGCTCGCTCAACGGCAGATTCAAATTGTTGCCGATACGTTCGATGATGTCCAGTGAAACATTGCGGCGACCGTTCTCGATGTCGCTCATGTAGCGTCTGTCTATGCCTGCTTCGAAGGCAAAGCGTTCCTGCGACAGGCCGCGCTCTTTTCTTAACTTTATGATTGCTGTTCCGAATTGCTTTCTGATGCACATAATATTGCTGTTGTTTATTTTGCAAATATCGGCCTATTGTTAGTTTAAGACAACGGCCTATTGTGCACATTTTGCTCGCGAGGGGTTATCGTAGGTGTCTTGAAAAGAAAAGTTGGAGAGGAAATAATCTGATAGATTTGTCTGATTGTTGACAGGGGTGGGGAATTTGCGGGGAGATGGTCAGTATTCGCTTTTCTCTTCTGCTGCCATCGACATGCCGTCACCTTCTTCCTGCTCTCCATAAGGTTTCGCCTTGGAGACGGAACAGTTCTGAAGGAAAATATGGTTCAACGTGAGGGCAAGCCCCTGCAAGGTAAGTTCGCGGTTCTTGGGCTTGAGCTGGCACTCCCACACCTGGATGACGTGCCAACCCATGCGGCGCAGCTGGAGGCGTTCGGCAAGGTCGCGCTCGCGGTTGCGCTCAATCTT
>ULQS01055831.1_pt1 | contig 21312 bp, 25 predicted proteins | sample 1954751 | NCBI WGS metagenome assembly ULQS01 (sample SAMEA4835662, study PRJEB28245) | human gut metagenome | biome: gut microbiome; material: fecal sample | place: Denmark | collected 2008 | reverse complement strand
CTTCCTTCGAAGCAACAGAGATTTTCCTGAAACCAGAAACGGAGCTGGATCCGGTTAACCTATGCCTGTGTCCCAACTGCGCGGCAGCGTACCGCAAGCTGCGTTCAAACACGGTCATTGCTGAATCAATCCGGAGATCGTTCTTGACGGCCAAGGACTCCGATATTGAGAGCGGCGACTATGTTGCCATCTCAATTGATGATGACGATGAGCTGTGGTTTACGCAGACGCATTTCGCTGAGATTAGAGAATTGATCCGCTTAGCGGAGGAAGTAAAGGAATCAAAGAAAACCGTTGCTGCTCCGGTCACAGTGGAAGATGAAGGTGAAAAATCCGGTCTATCTGTTTACTCGGGTTATATCGGGAAAACAATACGGCGGAGAGATGGTTTTGTCGGGAAAGTCACGAACGTATCGATAAAGGATGATGACGCATATGTTGAAGTCCATGTTACAGGTGGCAAAGACGCTGGCAAAGACACAAAGATCCAGCTTTCATTCATCTTGAAAAACAAGGGTGTTTACTCAATATCGGACTAAACGAGACACACAAAGAGGGGTGATTACATATAGCACTTAGTTCCGATTTCAAAACCTTCTGTAGCTCTATCCAGTTGGATAACCGCGATGATATGGAAAAGACGGCAGGAGAAATAGCTAAAAAACTCAACAAGCACTATTATGATCTGGACGGCGATACGGCAACACATATGTACATTGTTGGCTCAGTCGGAAGACAGACGGCAATCAAAGGAAGTAGTGATTTGGATATTCTCTTCGATTTGCCATCTGACGTATTTACGCAATATGATAATTACTCTAGTAATGGCCAATCTGCGCTGATACAGGATGTAAAAGCAGTATTGCAGGAACGCTATCCGAAAACTGACATAAGCGGCGATGGTCAGGTTGTCGTTATCGCATTCGACAAGTACACGGTAGAACTGGTTCCGGGATTCAGCAACAGCGACGGAAGTTTCAAATACCCAGATACGCATGATGGCGGATCGTGGAAAACAACCGATCCTATTCCCGAGCAGGATGAATGCCAAAACTGCGATAATGCATCTGGCGGCATATTCTTTGACGTCTGCCATATGATTCGCAGTTGGAAGAATACGATTGGCTTGTCGATGGGCGGCTTGTTAATAGACACGTTGGTATACAACCACTTTTCTGCTAAAGATAACTACAAGGGAAAAGGGTACTCCGATTACCTCACAATCTTGACAAACGTATTCGAATACCTAAAGAATCAGAATAAAGACCGCGCCTACTGGTTCGCTGTCGGTAGCTACCAGAAGGTGTATAACACGGATAATGGCGCTTTTGTGAGCAAAGCAAAAGCAGCGTATGAAAAACTCAGCGGGACAACTAACTCTACAGATGGAATCAACGATATTCTGATTGATCTGTTTGGCGTTGACTTCCCAGCAGCGGTTTCTGTTGAGACAGCGTCTTACAACCGGTTTAACCGTAGGCGTGGAGCCGCAAGCGAACAGTTCATAGAAGAGCTGTTCCCTGTAGATATTCGGTATTCCCTTAAGATTGATTGCCATGTGACACAGGACGGATTCAGGTCTCGCTTCCTCAGTGAGATACTGCGTGAGCACAAATGGCTGAGCCGAAAGAAGCAGTTAGATTTCCAGATCATGCGTACAAATTGCCCAGCGCCTTACTCGATCTATTGGAAGGTCAGAAATGTTGGCGCAGAAGCAAGATCGCGGAATATGATTAGAGGCCAAATTCGCAAAACGGATAACTCACACCAGAAAGAGCATACGGATTTTTATGGGCCCCACTATGTTGAGTGTTTCTTGGTGAAAAACAGCGTCTGCGTAGCCAGAGCGCGGATAGACGTACCTATTGAGTAATGGAGGTGTTTAGTAAATGGACGAAAAAGTTAGGGTGCTGGAGGATCTTGTTCGAAAGCTCTATGCAAACGTAGTCTGGACGCATAAGATTCAGGAAAAACAAGCGGAGATTTATGAGTGCCGCTTCAAATGGCTTTCAGTGATAAACATTATCTTTGCGGCACTAACCTCCGCAGGAATCGTTTCAACGATTTTTGTGGATCCAACATGGCTTAAAGTCGCCTCCGCTATCGTTGCTTTCGTGACGACTGCCCTCAGTGCCTTTATGGCATTATATGATTATAAAAGCATGGCGAAAGCGAACAAATCCACCGCAACGAAGCTTGTCTGCGCGAGGGATGATTTACTAACATTTTTAGCCAAAGTCAGAATTGAAGAGAATCCCATACTTTCTTTGACAGAGGAATTTGAAAAGATCCAGAAGAGAGTTCACGAAATCTATTCAGATGCGCCAAACACGGCGGATAAAGCGGTATCTAAGGCATCAACCGCATTGAAGAAGGACAAAGACGGCACTTATACTGATGATGAAATAGACGCGTTGCTGCCAGATTCGTTGAAGAGAGGATCTACGAAATGAGTAATCGTGTATCCAAGTGTGGCGAAGTTATTTCAATGACTACCCGCTCTACTATTTCATTGCGGTACCACAGCATCACTAAGGCGATCAATAGAGAATTCTGGAATTCATCCAGCGATACTGCACACAGCCTATATGTTGGATCATACGGTCGCGGAACTGCAGTAGATACCAGCAACATTGATATGCTGGTCGAATTACCAAAAGCCGAGTATGACCGGTACGATTATTATAGAGGCAATGGCCAGTCCCGGTTGTTGCAGGCAGTTAAGAGCGCTCTGCTCACTACATATCCAAGAACAGATATCCGTGCGGATGGACAGGTGGTCAAAGTTACCTTCTCGGATGACATGAAGTTCGAGGTGCTTCCGGCATTTGTTTCCACCGATTGGTACGGGAAAACCGTATATAGTTACCCCGATTCCAACATGGGAGGAAACTGGCGATCAACCAATCCTAAAGCAGAACAAAGCGCGATGAGAGCCAAGAATTCCTCAAGTCGCGGGTTGCTCTTTGATACCTGCAAGCACATGCGATTTATTCGTGATTCGTATTATAGCAGTTACCATCTTTCAGGGATTGTGATTGATAGCTTTGTCTATCTAGCCAGCGGAAACTGGGGCTGGACAGAGAATTCTTCTGCAACAGCAGTTTCAGATGGGCGATTTGAGGAAGAACTCTATAATTACTATAGCAATTTCTGTAGATACGCCAGCTCAATTCAAGCACCCGGTAGTGGTGATTCTGTAGATCTGGCGAGCAGCAGATATTGCCTTGAAAAAGTACTATTAAAAATGAAGCAATAAGGCACACGGCAAAGGAGGAAGTCATGGCAATCAATATTGCACCCAAATCACTGGATACGGATCTGAGCGAACTGATGCGCGACGTCGCGTCTGGCAAAGCACAGCTTCCCGAATTTCAGCGTAGTTGGACTTGGGACGATAATCGCATCATTGGTATTCTGGCCAGCTTGTCGCAGGGCTACCCGATGGGTGCAATCATGCGTCTGACTTACGGCAATGAAAACGTAAAGTTCAAATACCGGACGATCGAGGGCGTAACTGCTCATGGTGTAGTGCCGGATTATCTTGTGCTTGACGGGCAGCAGCGTCTGACATCCATGTATCGCGCTACATGCTGCAAAGACCCAGTCAACACTACCACAGAGAAAGGCAAGAATATCAAACGATTCTATTATCTGGACATCAAGAAATGCCTTGATGAATCCGAGGATCGTGAGGATGCTGTGTTTTCCGTTCCTGCTGACCGGAGGATTAAGACGAACTTCGACCGCGATATCGTCCTTGATTTGTCAACGCGAGAGTTGGAGTACGAGCACGAGATGTTCCCGCTGAACATTGTTTTCGATAGCGGTGCCCGGGAAGACTGGGCTGACGGCTACAAAGAATACCATGGCTACAGCAAAGAGTACATGGAGAAATACAAGCAGTTCCGGAATGACGTTCTGGACACGATCACAGGGTATAAGCTGCCGGTCATCACTCTCGGAAAAGAAACGCCGAGAGAGGCCGTCTGCAAGGTGTTTGAGAACGTCAACACCGGTGGCGTTCCGCTGACGGTCTTTGAATTGGTCACGGCTACATTTGCCACTTATGAGTTTGATCTCCGCAAGGACTGGGAAGCATGCAGGGATATCATCTGGGGCAAGAATGAGCCGCTGAACACGGACGTCATGTATGGCGTTGACGAAACAGCATTCTTGACGGCGGTCACGCTGTTTACCACATACCATGCCGACACGATGACCACCTGTAAGAAAAAGGACGTCCTCTCTCTCGCATTCGAGGACTATCAAGCAAACAAGGCTACGTTGCTCGAAGGATACAAACTGGCGCGTAAATTCTTGTTTAGTCAGTACGTGTTCAGAATGCGCGACCTGCCCTATACAACGCAGCTCATTCCGCTGGCCGCAATCTGCGCCGAGATTGGAAAAACCACATTCAACCAACCGCAGACGCAGAACATCCTGAGTAAATGGTTCTGGTGCGGGATCATGGGCGAAATGTATGGCGGCGCTAATGAAACCAGATATGCAAACGACATGGAAGATGTTGTCGCGGAAATCCGTGGGAACGAAAGCCAGAACCGCACGATCAACGCCGCGTACTTCTCTGCGACCCGCTTGATCTCGTTGCAGACCAGAAACAGCGCCGCTTATAAAGGGATCATGGCGCTTGTGTATAGAGGCCGGTGCCACGACTTCGTACAGGGAACCACGATCGATATCGTAAAGAGCATGGACGAAGCACCGGATATCCATCATATCTTCCCTGAAGCCTATTGCAGCAAAATGGGCTACCGGAGAGAAAAGTGGAATTCGATCATCAACAAAACGCCTCTCCTCCCGGAATCGAACCGGCAGATCGGCGGTGAAGCGCCCAGCGTTTACAGCAAGCGCGTTATGCGCAAAGCAGCGATTGACGAGTCCGAATATCGCGGTCGCGTCGAGTCGCATCTTGTCGATTACGATCGTTTCATTGTCGACGACTTCGACGGTTACTTCGTTGCCAGAGCGAAAGCTCTAATGAAAGTCATAGAGGCTGCGATGGGAAAGCGCATTGCAGACAAGGAATCAGAGCAGACAATTAACCTTTACGGCGTAAGCTTAGAGGATATCGAGGATCCGGCCTGATCGGAACACTCAAGGGCAGGTGCATTATGAGCATTGTCACTTTCTGCGGGCACAAGGACATAGCGGATACGTCCACGGTGCGAGCTGCTGTGGATGCAATCCTTCGCTGCCTTGTGGCAGAAGGTGCCGACTATTTCCTGCTCGGCGGCTACGGCGGTTTCGATTCCCTTGCGGCGCACGCTGTGTATGACTTGAAGCAGGACAACCCGCAGATCCACTCGACGCTGGTCATTCCGTACCTGAACCGGGACTACGATACGAAGCTGTATGACGATACCACATATCCCCCACTGGAGGGAGTTCCCCTGAAATTCGCAATCTCTAAGAGGAACGAATGGATGGTGGATCAGGCCGACGTTGTCGTAGCTTACGTACAGCACAGTTGGGGCGGCGCAGCGGCCACGCTCCGATACGCAGAAAGCAAGAAAAAGCGTATAATCAGGATATAAAAAGCGAAGGACGGCCCCGCAGCGATTTTGCTGTGGGGTTTTCTTTTTGCTTGTTCGCGTAACTAAATCGTTACCTCACGAGCGCATACTGGTTTTTCTGTCTCAAACCCCTTGACGGGCACCCTGTCCATGAGTATAATTAAATCGTAAATGAGACACGGGTCTTATTTAGGAGGAATTTCGCATGAGAAGCAAAGACAAGACACTGCTCGCGGATATCGAGAAGTTTGTGAGCAACTACACAGACCGATTCGGTATCTCACCCACGATGCAGGAAGTCGCAGACGGCGTTGGATCATCGAAGGCAACCGTGCAGCGGTACATCACCCAGCTGTGCGAGGACGGTATCCTTAACTTTTCCGGATACCGGACAATGACTTCGGCGAAGACCAAATCGCATGTCGTCCGAGTTCCCGTTCTCGGAAGGATCGCCTGCGGCATTCCGAAATTCGCGGAGGAAAACATCGAGGAATTCGTTAGGCTTCCGGTCGCACTGTTCGGTCAAGGTGATTTCTTCATTCTTCGTGCCTACGGCGATTCGATGATCGAAGCAGGCATCGACGATGGTGATCTCGTTCTGATCAGGCAGCAGAACTACGCCGACGATGGTCAGATCGTAGTCGCGCTCATGGAAGACGAAGCGACCCTCAAGAGATTCTACCCGGAGCCGGAGAAGCATCGCGTCAGGCTGCACCCGGAGAATTCCGCTATGGAAGACATTATCGTCGACAATTGCGTGATTCAAGGTGTCGCCGTTAAGGTGCTCAAGGATCTGGAGTAAAGACGAACGGAGGAATGGAGATGGAACGTGCAAGAACCCGCATCGATGACGATGAATGGTATCTGGACGTAGATCCGGAGGAAGTCAAAGGCGAAGGCGCTGTTGTTGAAACGGAGCACTTTTTCGTCGGTCAGGCGTTCAACGCCCACATTCAGGTCTTCGACAAAAGCACCGGCAGCATGTGTATGCATATCAGCTGCACACAGATGCTTCCGAAAGAGCGCCTGCAGGCCTTCGCCGACAGGCTCGAGAAAGACGGCGGCCCCAGCATCGAGGCGGTGCAGGCGCTATGACTCCACCGCCTCACAAATAAGTAGAATTGGAGAGTACCCACCATGGCAAAGCAGCGCACATACTTTTGCATAGACATGAAGACGTTTTATGCGTCTGTTGAGTGCGCCGAGCGTGGGTACAATCCATTCGAAACGAACCTCGTTGTCGCCGATCTCACACGTGGAAAAAATGCCTTGTGCCTTGCCATTACACCGAAGATGAAGGCGCAAGGCATAAAAAACCGCTGCAGGCTGTCGGAGATCCCGAACAGCGTCAAGTACGAAGTTGCCCCGCCCCGAATGGCTTTGTACATTGAGTATGCAGCAGACATCTACTCGCTGTATCTGGATTACTTCGATCCGCAGGACATCCACGTGTACTCGATCGACGAAGCATTTATCGACGTAACCGATTATCTCGCGCCGAACAAAATGGACGCGGTAACGTTCGCCAAGTTCCTGATGAATGAGATCGCCAACAGGTATCACATCCCCTCCACTGCGGGAATTGGGACGAACCTTTATCTCGCCAAGATCGCGCTGGATATCACAGCCAAACACGCCAGAGACCATATCGGATTTCTGGACGAAGAGACTTACAGGAAGACACTGTGGGATCACCGCCCGATCACAGATTTCTGGATGGTGGCCGGTGGCACGGCACGCAGGCTTGAGCGGTACGGTGTGTACGACATGCGCGGCGTGACGCAGCTGGACACAGGTCTCATGTATAAGGTCTTCGGGAAGAACGCGGAACTGCTCATAGACCATGCGTGGGGGCGCGAACCGTGCCTGATCTCTGACATCAAGAATTATAAGAGCAAATCTAAATCCGTATCGTTTTCTCAAATACTTCCCCGCGACTACACCTTCGACGAAGCACGGACAGTCATCCATGAGATGGCGCTCAACGGTGCAGCGGAACTGATGAAGCGCAAGGTCATCACCAGTAAGGTTAGCATCTTTGTCGGATACACGCATGATGAGATTGCGCCAACAAAAGGATCAGTGAAGCTCGGCGTCACCACGGCGCTTGCCTCTTTCATCGTCGAAGCCACGCTGAATGCGTATGACAAGACCACGAACCGCTACACCAAGATCAGACGGCTCGGCATTGCATTCGAGGATGTTTGCGATGAAGGCTGCGAGGGCTACAACCTGTTCACGAACTTCGATGCCGTCGAGCGGGAACGCACAGTGCAGCAAACGGTCTTGGATATCCGGCAGCGATACGGCAAGAACGCCGTGCTCAACGGCGTGAACTATATGCCAGAGGGTACGCAGAGAGAACGAAACGGTTTCATAGGAGGGCATCGAGCCGGATATGATGACAAGAGCCGAACGCGCTAAGATTTTCGCCCCCTTTGACGCGATGAAAGGCTTACAGGAAGCGCTGCGGGATCGTGAAGAACGGCACCTGCGCGTGGAACGACATGAGATTTCTGAAGAAGAGATCGAACACAACTCGCGGGTACTTGCGAAGCTCGCTCGAGGCATGAAGGTCGAGATTTCCTGCTACTGCGCCTTTCACGATGTCGTCAAGCGCGGCAGAGTCACAGACATTGATGTGACTTTTCATAAACTCAAATTGGACGGAGAGCAAATATTCTTTGACGATATTTACTCGATCAGAATCACAGACCTGTATTGACGGAGGAATGCAGATGAAACAGTATGATATCAAGTGCCCCTGCTGTGGCACTGTGAATAAAGGCTTGTATTTAGACGAAACCGGCGGGTGGATGATCTGCGAACACTGCCACGCCGAGACGATGGACGGTGAGTACGCACGGCAGCATTCGGTGCGGCTTCCGCTTCTCACAATGAGTCAGCTCGCGCACCTTGAAACGATGCGGGAGGCTGGCTGATGGCGAACCGCAGCGCGAAGGCGGTACCCGAACCGAGGAGGATGACGACGGATGGGTGAACAAAACTTCTTGTATGCCTGCTGTCCGAAGTGTAGCAAACCGATTGTTAGATCGAAGCGATGTGACGGTATGGAACTCAATTGTCCGAAATGCGGCAGCGCCCTGCGGGTGATTGTCGATCAGGACGCGAAGGTATCAGTCGAGCTGGTGCAGGCGGCACCGGAGAAACTGAAAAAACCGAATATGACCTCTGCTGCGCCAAGAAGCGCTGAAATCGGCTGAGAATCGTTAGGAGCGCCGCGTGTAGCAGTTAAAGTCTGTTATGGGATTGGAATTGACCAGAATCAATAGGCTTCCGGCAGATAGAAATCCAGAAGGATAATTCTATCTGCCGGTTTTTTGCGCCCGCTACGGTAGGAAATGTCCTGCTGTAGCGGGCTTTTTCTATTTTCAAGAAAAAATCAACTTTTTCAAAAAAGCTCGAAAAAGTGGCTCATTAGGTGAACCACTTCATTCCTACAATGAACCCAACGAAGACGGAAGGAGGTGAGAACATGCAGAGTGCGACGGAACGCAGGCAGCTGGTTCTGGAGTATATCAGTGACCAGCGCAAGGTGTCCATGGAAGACATCATGCACGAATTTGATATCAGCAGATCAACAGCAAAGCGGGATGTGCAGCTTCTGTCATGTTCTTACCCCATCGTCACAGAGAACTGGCGTGGCGGCGGTGTCCGAGCCATGGACGGATGGTACCTATCGCGCCGGTATCTGCACGACGATCAGGAAACCCTGCTTCGTTCTCTTCTCCCCGGACTGCAGCCGGAGCAGCAGGAAACGATGAAGAGCATCCTCGCCGCCTTCGCAAAACCAAGCAAGGAGACGAAAAATTGAAAGCGACAAGAGACGGAAATCACGTTCGTGTCTATGACGCCTATCTGGCCAAAGAGAGCATTAAAGAGATCGATGGAAGATTCTACGATCCGGACGATAAATCGTGGGTAGTGCCTTACACCAAAGAAAACGTGGCGCTGCTGGGGCTCCTCGGAGCTGCGCTGGATGACTCCCTCGCTCCTATGGTCGAAACGAAGGATGCAGGCGACGAAGAACCCATCTTCCCGATGCCGATCAAGGCAACACCCTATCAGCATCAAGTAAGAGCTTACAACTTCGCCCTGCGCACTTTCGGATTGGGAGGCGCAACATGATCATGCACTGCGTGGTATGCGGGAAGCCACTTGAAAGAAAGAACCCGCGCCGTAAGAACTTCTGCTCTGCAGAGCATCGAAATCTGTGGATGAGCGAAAACGTGGATTATGCCAAGCTCGCACGCGGCCATAAGGCGGAGCACCTGACCAAGCTGAACCAGCAGCGCAACCCGCTCTGCCATATCTCCGATCGTGGCAAGGCAAACTCAAAGAAAGCTCGCGCTGCAGCAGAGGCGTATATCGGAAGACCGCTTGAAAAAGGCGAAGTCGTCCACCACATGAACGGCAACGCTTCGGACAACAATCCGGAGAACCTGCTCGTCATGCCGGACAGGCAGCACAGACAACTGCACATGGCTCTTGCCATGGAGCAGATGGAAGGAAGTGATCCCGATGGCAAGTAAAGGATGCGCCTTCCTCATGGATATGGGAACCGGCAAAACGATCACTACGATCGCACTGGCGGGAACGCTCTATCACAAGCACAAGGTGCTGAAGCTTCTGGTCGTTTGCCCGAAATCCATCGTGGACGTGTGGGATCAGGAATTTAGCAAGTTCGCAGCGTTCAACTATTCGCTGGCCGTTCTCGACGGCAGCAGCGCAAAGAAGGCGGACACGATCCGGTACATGATCGGCAACGGCCTGCAGGTCATCGTAGTGAACTATGAAAGCTGCTGGCGTCTGGAAGCAGAGCTGACCAGATGGCACCCGGACATGATCGTCTGTGATGAATCGAGCAAGATCAAGAACCCGCAGGCGAAGTGCTCTAAAGCCCTGCATCGGCTCGGCAAGATCAGCTGCTACAACCTGATCCTGACAGGAACGCCGATCACCAACAGCCCGCTGGACTTCTTCAGCCAGTACAAGTTTCTGGACGAAAGCATCTTCGGAGGCAGCTTCTACAGCTTCCGCGCCTACTACGCCATTCTCGGCGGATTCCAGAATCACCAGATCGTCGGGTACAAGCATTTGTCGGAACTTGTCGAAAAAGCGCATTCCATCGCATTCAGGATCCGCATCGACGAAGCGGTCGATCTGCCGGAGTTCGTGGAAGAGGTACATCCGATCAAGCTGGAGCAGAATGCCCAGAAGATCTACGACAGCATTGAAAAGGACAGCTTCGCCGAGCTCATGAACGGTGAAATCACAACCCGGAACGTGCTGACGCAGCTGCTTCGCCTCTCCCAGATCACAGGCGGTTTCGTCCGCAATGACGATGGTGATGATGCCCAGCAGATTTCCAAGGCAAAGCTCGATGCGCTGGAGGATGTGATCGACAGCTGCATGGAGGAAGGCAAAAAGGTCATTGTGTTTGCCCGCTTCGTGCCGGAGATCGATGCAATCGCCCGGATGCTCTACAAAAAGAACATCGGCTACGCGCTGATCAAAGGTGACGTGAAGAATCGCGCCGAACAGGTCGAGGCTTTCCAGACGGATCCTGATGTAAAGGTGTTCGTCGGCCAGCTGCAGACCACAGGCATGGGACTCACGCTCACAGCAGGCAGCGTCTGCGTGTACTATTCGCTGGATTTCAGCTACGCCAACTATCAGCAATCCATGGCGCGGGTGCGCCGCATTGGCCAGACGAAGCGTGGCGTCTACATCCACCTCGTTTGCAAGGACACGATCGACGAAAAGGTCATGGGTGCGTTGCGCCAAAAGGCAGATGTATCAAAGCTACTCGTCGACGACTACAAAAAGATACTCGGAGGATAACGATATGAGTGAAAAAAGCATGCTCGCCGCAGCGGATACCCTGAAGGCGCTGCGAGATGAGAAAACTGAACTTCAGGCAAAGCTCAAGGAAGTGCAGGAAAGCATCGATACCGTGGAGGCAGAGCTCATCCAGTACATGACGGATGAGGAATGCACCGGCTTCGACCGCAACGGATCCCGCTTCAGCTTGGTGATCAAGGAATTCCCCGGTGCCGTGCCGGAGGAAAAGGAAGAACTGTATCGCAGGATGCGCGAACACGGTTTTGATCACCTCTTTACGATCAATACGATGACGCTCGGCGCGACCGTCAAAGAGCTCAAAGCGAATAATGACGATATCCTGCCTGATTGGCTGGAAGGCGTCATTCAGATCTACGAGCAGCCCAGCATCCGCGTTGCCAAATCAAGAAAATAAGAAAAAGGAGAATAAAGACTATGGCTACCAAGAAGAACACCCAGCTCGCAACCATCGAAAACAATACCGGCTATCTCGTCGAGACCGTCAATCTGGCGGAACTGTTCAGTGAGGAACTGGACGGCCTGCGCCCCAGCTTCGAGAAGATCAAGATCCCTGCAGGCGGCGGACTTGCGTATGAGGTGCCCGGTGACGATCCGGCCAGCCCCGACAGCGCCAAGGAGTTCAGCGCCGTCATCCTGTACCATCACCCGATCAACAGCTACTACAAGGAGAAATTCACCGGCGGCAACAATCCGCCCGACTGCTCCAGCCTCGACGGCAAACTCGGCGTCGTCTCCGAGACCGGCGAATGCCGTGACTGCAAGACCTGCCCGTATGCCAAGTTCGGCAGCGGCGAAAACGGCGGCATGGCATGCAAGCAGAAGCGCCGCATGTATCTGCTGCGCGAAGGCGAAATGCTCCCGATCATCATGACGCTGCCCACGGGCTCGCTCGCAGAGTTCACCAAATACGTCACGCGCCTCGTGACCAAAGGCATGAAGGCGAACCACGTGGTAACGAAGTTCACCCTGAAGCGTGCTCAGAACAGCACAGGCATCAACTACAGTCAGGTGATCTGCGCTGTGGATCGTCCTCTCTCCCCGGAGGAAAAGAAGAACATCGCGGCGATGACTGAGCAGGTCAAGCTGATCGCAGGCAAGGTTTCCGTTGTCGAGACGGAAACGGAGACCGTGGTCGAATAAGGACAGAAGCAGCCGTGGGTACCTTCCCCGGTGCCCACGGCTGCATGTTAAGAGGTACAGATTATGAATGACTACAAGACGATCCGCGAGATTGCGGACATTGAAAAATACATCGGAAATGCCGACGTGATAGCATTCGACTTCGAGACTTCGCCCATGGACGAATATCGTTCGGACGATAAGGCAGCGCTGGACGCGCATAAATCGGACATCACCGGCGTGTCGATTTCTGTCGAAAAAGGCACCGGCAGGTATATCCCGTTCCGCCATCGCGTTGGTGTAAACGCTGACATTACGACCGTCATGGAATATCTGCGGCAGCGCCTGTTCCAGCATCCTGCCACGGTCAAGATCGCGCATAACATGGCGTTCGAGGCGATGTTCCTTTACAAAGACGGCATCGTGCTGCAGGAACCGGTCTATGACACGATCGTAGCTTCGCAACTCACACTGAAGAACGACTATGAGTTCCGCGATCTCGGCGATAGCGGCCTGAAGACGCTGGTGCCGTATCTCTACGGTGTCGAGCTTCCGAAGTTCGAGGAAGTCGTCGGCGAACGATCCTTTGATGAACTGGATCCGGACGCATGGGACACCTGCCGCTATGCCTGCGCGGATAGCGACTGGGCGCTGCAGCTGTATGACACCTTCAATCAGTGGTTTGAGAACAATATCCCGAAGCACCGCTTCATCTGTGAAAGCATCGAAAGCCCGACAGCGGTTTTCACCGGCATGATGAAGTACAACGGCGTCCTCGTAGACACGAAGCTCATGCAGCAAAAGAAGGAAGAAGCCGAATCCCACCTCGTGGAGCTTCGTGCAAAGCTGCAGGCAGTCATCGGAGATGTGGACATCGGTGAAAACTGCGGGACGCAGGTGTTCAAGGACTACCTGTATAAGACGGAAGGTCTGCCGGTGCTCAAAACTACGGCAAAATACGCCGAGGCAGCCGATGACGAAGCAATCCAGCTTCTTCGCGCCTACTGCAAAAAGCACAGGCCGGATATGGTGGAGTTCTTCGATACGGTGCAGGAATTCCGCAAGTGGGCGAAGATCAAGAGCACCTACATCGACGGCTATGCCAAATGGATCAATGACGCGACCGGCAGAATCCATCCCGATCTCATGCCGATGGGAACGGACACGGGCAGGTTTGCAGCTCGCAGACCGAACCTGCAGAACATGCCCCGTAAAGGCAGTGACCCGATCGGTGTCAGGCAGTTTGTGGTTGCGCCGGAAGGCACATCCTTCCTCGACTTCGACTTTTCGCAGATTGAGCTGCGTGTAGGCGCGTTCTATTGCAGGGATCCTTTTATGATGGATACGTACCGCTCCGGCGGCGATATCCACGCCAGCACGACTTCGGTCATTTTCGGGATCAGCGTCGATGAGGCGCAGGACAAGGAAAACCCGGACTATAAGGAGCGCCGGACGATCGCCAAAAACGTGAACTTCGGCACCTTCTACGGGCTGTTCCCTCGCGGCCTGCAGCGCACGCTCAAGTTCAAGGCAGGACTCGAAAAGAGCGAAGATCAGTGCGCCCAGATCATTGCAAATCTGAAGGCCGGTTATCCGAGATTGTCGGAGTGGCAGGCGGAAACGGTCAGAGATGCAAGGCTCAACGGTTACAGCGAGACGTCTTTCGGTCGCAGACGGTACCTGCCGAACATCAATAATCGCGCCGATTGGGGCAAGCGCAGCTTTGCCGAGCGATGCAGCATGAACACGCCGATTCAGGGCACGGCAGCGGAGATTCTGAAGCTGGCCATGCGCGAACTGATTCGTGAACTTAAGGACAAGCCCTATATCCGTCCGATTCTGCAGATCCACGATGAACTGCTTTTCGAGGTGGATGACGGTCACGAAAACGAAGCGATCCGGATCATCCGCACGGCGATGGAAAGACAGCCTTTCCCAGCCTTCGATATTCCCATTGTCGCGGAAGGCGAACACGGTACCTGCTTCGGCAAGCTCCATGATCTGGAGGTGTGATATGTATCGGAACAGCGAAGGTTACCCGGATCCCGTTGCAGGTGAGGTCATGTCCAAACTCATGCGAGAGTACAAACAGAAGCAGCGGCAGCTGTATCGCAAGAACAGCGAGATCAAGTCGAGGCCGATGGTGTACATCGTCTCGAAGTATGCCGGAGACATTGAGAAGAACACGGTGGCAGCAATCAGTTTTGCTCGATTTGCGATCCAGCAGAACCGTATTCCGGTAGCGAGCCACTTGCTCTATCCGCAGATTCTCGATGACAATGACGCAGAGCAGCGGGAATTGGGCTTGCTCTTTGGACAGGCCCTGCTTGCCCTCTGCAAAGAGGTGTGGGTATTCGGAACGGAGCACTCGCCCGGTATGCAGGCGGAGATCCACGAAGCCCGCAGGTTAAAAAAGCGCATTCGTTTCTACAGCGAAGAACTGGAGGAAATCCATGAAGATGATAGATGAAGCCCTCAGATACGCGAAAGCTGGCATCCCCGTATTCCCGCTTCATTGGCTGAAGCAGGATGGCACCTGCTCCTGCAGGCTGGGCGATATGTGTCAGGCAAAAGGCAAACACCCGCGCATCAAAAACTGGGGCGAAGAAGCAACGACCGATATTGCCAAGATCACCGGCTGGTGGAATAAGACACCTCTTGCAAACATCGGCATCCCGATGGGTGAAAAAAGCGGCCTTGTGGCACTGGACGTGGATACCCGGCATAACGGCGACAAGAGCCTTGCTGCCCTCGAAGAGGAATACGGCAAGCTCCCGACTACGATCACGGCTACGACCGGCAGCGGCGGCAAGCACTATGTGTTCAAGTACACGGAAGAGCTGGCGATCAAGAATGCGGTCGGTTTCCGTGACGGTCTCGACGTCCGCACGCAAGGCGGCCTTATCGTGGCAGCGCCCAGCATGCACCAGAGCGGGAATCGTTACGCTTGGGACGAAGGTCTCTCTCCCTTCGAGTGTGAGGCGGCGGATATGCCGAGCTGGTTGGTAGAGGAAATCCGCAAAGTCGGCACCAAGCTCACACAGAAAAAGAAGGCATCGGAAAAGACGCCTCGCAAGAAAATAAAGGAAGGCGGCAGGAACAATTACCTCGCTTCGCTGGCCGGTAGTCTCAGACGCAAAGGCATTGGCGAAGACGGTATTATCGCTACGCTTCGAGCCGAAAACGCAGCAAGGCTGGATCCGCCCCTTGACGATGATAATGTTGTCGCCATCGCAAAGAGCATTACCCGCTATGAGCCGGACGATCAGGATCCGGAGTTCAAGCTGACGGACGTCGGCAATGCGGAGCGCTTTGTGGCAATGTTCAAGGACGATGTCAAGTACTGCTCCGTGTACAAGAAATGGTTTGTCTGGAACGGCAAGTACTGGGAGCAGGACGATGGCACGATTATCGAGTACGCGATCCAGTGCGTCCGCAGCATCTATACCTACGCGGATATGCTGCCCGAGGGCGATCAGCGCAAGGCACTGATTCAGCATGCAGTTCGCAGCGAGAACGGAAACAAGATCAAGATTCTTGTGGCTCTGGCCTCTGGCAAGAAAGAGCTCGCGATTTCCCCGGATGATTGGGACGCAAATCCGTGGCTGCTAAATTGTCAGAACGGAACGATCAATCTGAAAACGGGCAAGCTGCAGCCGTTCTGCAAGCAGGACTATATTACCCGCATTTGCAGCGCAGCTTATGACGATACCTGTGCAACTCCGCTTTGGGACACGCTCCTTGAAACGATCACGAAGGGCGATGCAGACACAATTCGCTACATGCAGAAGGCACTCGGCTACGCGCTGACCGGCGATATCTCGGAGCAGGCAATGTTCATGCTCTATGGCACCGGCAGCAACGGCAAATCCACGTTCCTCAATATCTTTTCGGCGGTCATGAACACCTATGCCCAGAGTGCATCGAGCGAGGCGTTCATGCAGAAAAAGAACGAGAGCGTAAACAACGATATTGCTCGGCTCAAAGGCGCAAGGTTTGTCACGGCCATTGAGATGGAGGAAAACAAGCGCCTTGCCGAGTCGCTGATCAAGTCCATGACGGGCGGCGACAAGCTGGTGACCCGCTTCCTGTACGGTGAATACTTTGAATACGTCCCGCAGTTCAAGGTATTTCTGGCAGCAAATCATAAGCCGATCATCCGCGATACAACCCACTCCATTTGGCGTCGTATCAAGCTCATGCCCTTCGAGAATACCTTCACGGAGGCAAATCGGGACAAGCACTTTGCGGAAAAGATCATGGCAAAAGAGATGCCCGGTATCCTTGCGTGGGCGGTCAAAGGATGCCTGCTCTGGCAGCAGGAAGGTATTCAGGATCCTCCGACAGTCAAGAAAGCAACGGCAGAGTATCGGACGGAGATGGACTCGTTCGCTACGTTCTTTGAGGAATGCTGCTTGGTGCGGGAAGACGGCAGGACATCGAATAAGATGCTTCGTTCCACCTACGATGAGTGGTGCAAGGACAACGGTGAATACGCCCTGTCTCAGCGCCCATTCAGCCAGAAGCTACTGGAGATGGGCTTCGAAAAGAAGCGCATTGCAGGCAGCGGCCTCTTGGAGTGGCGCGGCTTTGTTCTTCGAGGGCAGGCGTCTCGATTGTGAGGTGTGATGTTCTGTGAAGCATTTTTCTATAAAGCCGCATGTGAAAAGAAATAAAGAAAAGAATACGAAAATCGCTTCACAATGGCTAACAGCTCACGGACGGAGGAAACAGAGATGAACGAAGCAGCATTGATTCAGAAAATACGCAAATACCTTGCCACGGTGCCGGAGTGCTTCTTCTGGAAGGAACACGGCGGACAGTACGGCACCGCTGGCATTCCAGATATCATCGTTTGCCACAAAGGTCGGTTTATCGCCCTCGAAGCAAAGGTCGGCAGGAACACTCCAACAAAGCTGCAGGCGGCAACAATCGACAAAATTCGACAGGCTGGTGGAACAGCGGCGGTTGTCTACAGCGTCGAGGATGTGCAATCGGTGATATCAGAAACGGAGGCCTGATATGATCGACGATCCCTACAAGAATCTGGCCAACGCCATTATCGTACAAGCCGCGAAAGACTATCAGAAAGCGCTGCGACAGCTCCGGCGCAATCCGAAATACGAACCGGCGCAGTACACAAAGAATGATATCGAGCGGTTCTTCCACTCCGAATGGTTCCACTTCCTGACGGACGCGGATCCAGACTACCTGCTGGATCACATAGCGAGGTTAAACGTATGACAGCAAAAGCTCTCTTGGAAAGAATCATAAGAATACGGAAAGCGATCGACTACCGGAACACGAAGATCGAGGCGCTGGTCGAGCAGGCGGAAAACACTTCCGCCCGCTTGACCGGAATGCCGCACAACCAGAGTGCTGATCCATCTCCCATGGCAACGGCAATCTGCAGAAAGATCGATCTGGAGCGAGAGATCGCCGAGCTGGACGAAGAGCGCAAGTCGCTGATCGCCAAGATTGACCTGCTGGAAGACGATGATCTGTCCCGACTCCTCGTGCTGCGTTACGTGCAGGAAGCCCAATGGGATGAAATCATGGCCGAGATGGGATACGGTCACACCCACATCTTTCGATTGCACCGGACGGCCATTGGAAAACTCGACGCGATCTTGAAAGATGGTACTAAAAGGAACTAAATGGGACTAAAAGAGACCCTCGCCATATGGTATCATTATAATAGGCGAAGACCATAGAGAGCTCACACGGAGAAATCCGCGTGGGCTTTTATATTACCCCATTAAGGAAGGAGCAGACATATGGCATACAGGAAGGTCGGCTACCTCGAACAGTGCTGGTACATCATCCGATATTGGCTGCGCGATCTGTTCCGCAGAAAGAAGTGATCGCGTGCCAAAGAAACCGAAGAGACCGTGCTCCTATCCCGGCTGTCCAAACCTGACTGACGGAACATACTGCGATCAGCACAGGAAGCACGCGCGTCAGCAGTACGATCGCTATGAGCGAGCGCCTCACACGGCCAGTAAGTACGGTCGTGCATGGCACCGGATCCGCGCCAGATATGTGGCGGCGCACCCGCTGTGCGAACAGTGCCTCAAAGAAGGTCGGATCACACCAGTGGAGGAAGTTCACCATATTATCCCGATATCGCAAGGCGGCACCCATGCCGAGGACAACCTTATGAGTCTGTGCCAGAGCTGCCACACGAAGATCCACCATGACATTGGTGACCGATGACGGGTAGGGGCATCTAAATCTTGAAAAACTTGAAAACCGGACAACGGCGTGGGGTCACGTGTAAAAAATCGGGAAATCAAGAACGGGAATACCCCCGCGATTTCAAGTTTTCAACCAAATCAAGCAGGAATGGAGGTGGCGCAGATGGCAAATGGACACGGCGGTGCACGTCCCGGCGCAGGGAGAAAGAAAAAGGCCCTGTCTGAGAAAATCATTGATGGCAACCCCGGAAAAGCGCCGCTGACAAAGCTTCAATTCGGGCTGAAGGAAACGGATATGCACGGCGAAGACATGCCGCCCGTCTCTGAATACCTGAAACAGGTGACGAAAAACTCGCAGCAGAACCTTGCGCCTCAGATTTATGAAGACACGTGGCGCTGGCTCAATGAGCGCGGGTGTGCCATCTATGTGAAGAAAGAACTGATCGAGCAGTACGCGCTGTACATGCAGCGCTGGATCCAGTGCGAGGAAGGCATCAATCAGTACGGCCTTCTTGCCAAGCACCCGACAACGCAGCTGCCGATCGCCAGCCCGTATGTGAATATGGGCATTTCGTTTTTGAAGCAGGCAAACGTGCTATGGCTTCAGATTTACCAGATCGTGAAGGACAACTGCGAAACGCCGATTGGCAACAGCAATCCGAACGATGATCTGATGGAGCGACTACTCGGATAAGGAGAATCAAGATGCAGATAGAGAAAATCCCCGTAGAAAAGCTGCGGGCAGCGGAATACAACCCGCGACGAGCGCTCAAGCCCGGTGACGCGGAATACGAAAAGCTCAAGCGCTCAATCACAGAGTTCGGGTACGTTGAGCCGGTCATCTGGAACAAGCAGACCGGCAATGTAGTCGGCGGACACCAGCGATTGACGGTCATGCGTGATCTTGGGATCACTGAGATTGACTGCGTCGTGGTGGATCTTGACCCGATGCGCGAAAAGGCTCTGAACGTAGCGCTCAATAAGATTCAGGGCGAATGGGACAAGGATAAGCTGGCCGCATTGCTCACGGAGTTCGACGGCAGCGAGTTCGATGTTACCCTCACCGGTTTCGATGCAGCAGAGGTCGATGAGCTCCTGAACGCCTTCTACTCCAAGGAAGCCGTGCAGGATGATTTCGACGTCGATGAAGAACATGAAGCGATCAAGGCCAGAGGCGCGATCACCAATACCGGCGATATCTGGAAGCTAGGCGAACACCGACTCATGTGCGGCGACTCTACCTCGGAGGTGGATTTCGCAAAGCTCATGAACGGGAACAAAGCGCAGATGGCGGTCACGTCTCCTCCGTATGGTGTCGGCAAGGATTACGAAACCAAAGGCATCGAGCCTTGGTTTGATACGATGCGACCGGTCGTGAAGAACCTGACCCGGTACGCAGGGATCATCTGCTGGAACCTCGGAGATCTGTATTCTACCGGAACGCAGTTCATTGAACCGACGAACTTCTACTCCTCCCAGCTGTTCAACGAACAGGGATTCCGCCCGATCTGGATTCGCATCTGGAAGAAGCAGGGGCAGAACTTCGGCGTCGGGCCCTACCACCTTGTCACAAACAAGCCGGTGCAGCAGTACGAATACATCTCCGCATTCAGCCGAAACGGTGATGTGGAGTACAACGATCAGGAATATGTGTGGCTGTCGGCCTACGCCGGTCATGCATACCGGTTTGTAAAACGCCTCACAAAGGAAGAGCGTAAGAATTGGGGCTATGCCGGTATCTGGGAGATGACGACCGTGCGTGCGAACAAAGAGCACCCGGCCATGTTCCCGGTGGAGCTGCCGTGGCGCTGCATCAAGATGCACTCGGATCGCGGCGATATCGTACTGGAGCCGTTCTCCGGTAGCGGCACCACGATCATCGCGTGTGAGCAGCTGGAGCGTGTGTGCTACGCGATGGAAAAGAGCCCAGAGTATTGTGATCTCGCCGTGGAACGCTGGGAACGCTTCACTGGCCAGAAGGCAGAGTTGGTGAAAAAACATGGCTAAGATGAAGTGGATGAAGAAGCCGAAGCCGGAGCTCCATGTGGTTTCGCTTTCAGGCGGCAAAGATTCCACTGCCATGCTGCTGCGGATGCTCGAAGAAGGCATGCGCGTGGACATTATTTTATTCTGCGATACCGGCCTTGAGTTTCCGGCGATGTACGAACACCTCGCAAAGCTGGAGAAAGACATCGGAAGGCCGATCACGCGGATCCGATCCTTCCACACATTCGAGTACTACCTTACCCAGAAGGAAATCCTCGTCAAGCATAAGAAGAATGCCGGACAGCGAAATTACCGTGGGTATGGATGGTCTGGCCCGCTCAACCGCTGGTGTACAAAAGAGCTCAAGACCATACCGCGTGAAAAGTTCCTGCGTCAGCTGCAAGAGCATTACGACATCATCGAGTATGTCGGACTTGCAGCAGACGAAGGTTACCGGTTTGAGCGAGAAAACAACCAGAAGCCAAATTGCCGTCATCCGCTGGTGGACTGGGGCATGACGGAGGCGGACTGCCTTCAGTACTGTTACGACCGTGGCTATACGTGGGGCGGCCTGTACAAACTGTTTT
>ULQS01045007.1_pt1 | contig 22099 bp, 29 predicted proteins | sample 1954751 | NCBI WGS metagenome assembly ULQS01 (sample SAMEA4835662, study PRJEB28245) | human gut metagenome | biome: gut microbiome; material: fecal sample | place: Denmark | collected 2008 | reverse complement strand
GCGGGTTTCTTTCCAATTCTTCAACGGTTTATGAGGACAAAAAAGAAAAGACAAACCGTCAAACCAACGATTTGTCCCTTAGAGTACTCGAAGCGGGAATACTAAATATAAAATACACTAAAATAGCATGAAATATAATGCAATTATAAATCAGTAAGTTAAGCATTTTCAGTCACTTATAAAATTGCATTGAAATTGCATGAAATTGTATTGAAGTCGCACAAAAGTCGCACAAAAATTTTTCATGCGACATTATTTCGTTATCTTTGTGGTGCAATTAAAAATATAAAACTATGGCAAAGATTGACGATGTAAAATTATCAAAGGTACGCAGCGACGGGAAAGCTGAAATAATTTTCCGTTTGTATGTAACAAAAACATTTAGTCCACAATTCAGAAGTGGTTTATTTATCAATCCTGAAAGGTTTATTCAACCTGATAGAACCTACCGAGATAAGGACGGCAAAGAACGTATCAAGGGGCATTTGGCAGAATATGAGATAAGCATCCCAAGAAAAGGGAGGATGAATTTGCCCGAAGTTAAGGAACTGACAGAGATAAACAGCAAGTTTTCTTCTTTACAAACCCGACTTATAAAGATTTGTGATACAACAGCAGAAAAGCATAAAGAGTTACTAAATCGTGAATGGGTAGAAGATGCACTAAGAGTAGTGAACAAATACAATATTCCTGATGATGATATTTCATTTGATAAAATAGTTAACCAGTTAGAAGAAGAAGAAAAGAAACAGGAAGAAGCAGCGGCAAACCAAGCGAACAAACGTTCTTTTTTCGACCACATTATAGACTTTCGTGATAATGCCAAAAAGAAAGTGAACGGTAAGCGAGAGGGCGACAAGTCAGACGTATGGAAAAAGAATTTCGATGTTCTTATTCGTGCGCTTCGTAGATACGAAATGTTTGTCCGGCTATCCGACAAAGAAAGAAAGGACTTCACTTTAGACATTGACACGATAGACAGCGACACTTTAAGCGACATAGAAAGCTATTTAAGAAACGAACATTCCCTACTCGAAGAATACCCTAAAATCTTTGAAAATATACCAGCCTCAACAGATAGCAGAAGAAGTCCGAAGCCGCAACCCCGAGGAAACAATACCATTTGCGCCCTGTTTAATAAGCTGAAAGCGTTCTTTAATTGGCTGAATGAAAAGAATATCACTGCAAACAATCCGTTCAAAGGTTATGAGGGTGTAGTTTCCGAAAAATACGGTACGCCCTACTATATCACACTGGAAGAACGTAATCACATTGCAGACTTCGATTTATCCAAGTATCCTAATTTAGCGGTACAAAGAGATATTTTCATATTTCAATGTTGTATCGGATGCCGTGTTTCTGATTTACTCAAACTCACACAGAGCAACGTGATTAATGGCGCAGTAGAATACATTCCACACAAAACCAAAGGAGAGCGTCAGAACGTAGTACGTGTTCCGCTGAATGGCCGAGCATCCGCTTTGATGGAGAAATACAAGGGCGTGGATAGCAAAGGGCATTTATTTCCGTTTATTGCAGCGCAAAATTATAATGATAGCATCAAAGAGATATTCAGGTTATGCGGTATCACCCGAGCCGTCACGGTCATTAATAGCGTGACAGGAAAAGAGGAACAAAGACCTATTAACGAGGTTGCATCCTCACACATGGCACGCAGGACTTTCGTAGGTAATCTTTATAAAAAGGTGAAAGACCCAAGTCTTATTTCTTCGATGTCCGGCCATGCCGAAGGAAGCAAGGCTTTCAACAGATACAGAGAGATTGACGATGAAGTAAAAAAAGCAACCGTTTCACTAATTGATTAATAGAATATGGGAACAATAAAAGGAATAAAAGAAGAACTTAAATTGCTAAATGGCATTTTAAGGAAATTACAAAATGGGGAGAACATTAATGTACACGTAATTGAGAGATGCTTAAATAACATTCAAGAACCAAACGACACCCCCGCAGTAAGAGGACTACCCGAACCGAAAATCCCTCAAAATCTATTAGATGAGAGAGAAAAGAAGATAGGGGAAATTTATATTAAATTGGCTGAAATAGACAGCGAAGAAATTAAGCCAAAATACAGCGAAGAGTTATTAGATTTATTCAACGGTCACGAAGATGAAATAAATAAATTAATTGGGAAAAGTAATGATGAAGTTGCTGCAGCAATAAAAAAACTAAATGGGGAAAAGGATAAATTTGGAAAACCGCAAATTCAGAATTATAAGAATAATCTAAGATCAGAATTTGCAAAGGAACTGAAAAAAGCCGGAATAATAACAATATCTGAGAACAGGTTCATCCATAAACTATAAAACGTCAACATTCAATTTAAAGCAGGTATAAAAGCCTGCTTTTTTTATTTTCAAAAACAAGACGACAAATACGTACAACAAAACCGTACAAAGATAACAACACCTTTGTAAACCCTTTTATGACCTTGTACATTTGTGCTACAAACCTGAAAGTTATGAGTGCGCACAACAAACTTTCGCAAAAGAATAAAAGGTATGACAATAAATGAAATTTTAAGAACAGGCACAAACGTACAATTAGTGATTAATGCACTCGATTTGAAAGAAGCGTTCCTACAATGGAACGAAGAAGCGAAAAGCGAAGTAAAGCAAACACAAGTAGAAAACTATCTCACTTCACCTGAAACGGCTAAGCGTTTGGGTGTGGATGAAAGCACCTTATGGCGATGGAACAAAACAGGCTATTTGAAAAAACTCAAAGTAGGTGGAAAAGTCCGCTACCGTGAAAGTGATGTCATTAAACTGATGGAGGGCTAAGGTATGGAAGAAATGAAAAAGGCAGCCGAAGCCGCCCCATCATATCAAGACAAGGCAAAAATAAACAATCCAAATGACCTGTCAAAGGTATTAGAGTTTTTTCAATATACGATAGGCACAACCTTAGATTGTTCTTTTGCTACAGGCATACTCCGCAACTGTATTACATGGTATGTCCGGGATTTAGAACAAATGGGACTGTTACAAGCCATTTATGTGGCACGAGACAAACGTACTCACTTCAATGCAAAGCATTACTCAGCAGACCCTAAGAAGTGGCCTAAAACACAAAATAGAAAGAAAATAACTTTATTTGGGAGGGTCTAATTATGGGGGCAAATATATTTAAAGAACTTGAAACCGAACAAGCACAATTCAGACATGAAATAACGGAAGACAAGTTTAAATACAAAAATTATGTACTGGATTTGTCACTACCAATCAATGAGCCGAAATTCCTATTTTCAATCGGAGGCGTACCGACTATTCCACTGGCTGAACTAATAGGGATTAAGGGACGTGCTAAAATGGGGAAAAGTCAGTTTGAATACTTACTTATTGCGGTAATGCTTTCAGGGTTAAGTCGAGGGAATATCAGACCATTACAGGCTAATTATAAAGTGTTATTGTTTGATACGGACAATCCCAAGCCAGTTTAAAGAAATGCTGTCAGAGGGCTTTAAAATATGCCAATTTGCCAACAGATAAAAACGATGTACGGTTTATTCCGTTCTTCATGCGACCGTTATCAATAGACGAACGTAAACAAGCCATTGAGAACGCTGTCCGAGAGGAACACCCCGATATTATCTTTATTGACGGTGTACGTGATTTATTGCAGGACTTCAATAGTTTGGAACAAAGCGGCAGTTTAATTCAGTGGTTACTTCATTTAACAGCAGAATACGGATGCACAATTGTTTCAGTTCTTCACCAAAACAAGGCAAAGGATGACGGCAATATGAGGGGACATTTGGGAACGGAACTATTAAACAAACTAACAGACTGTTTTGAGGTATCGAAGAAAGACGGAAAGTTTATTGTTTCATGCACTGATAGCAGAAACATTCAATGTCCTGATATAGCTTTTTCTATTGACGCAAACGGAGAGTTTAAAGAAGAACAGACTGTAAACAAAGAAAAGAATGAGGGACAGGCAAGAGCCATTCAAAAAGCATTGAATTTATGTTTCAAGACAGATGATGCGTTAACATACACAGCCCTTGTAAAAGCCTATGCACTGGAAGCAACCGTTTCGGAAGCGACAGCAAAACGCCACATAAGGACAGCAAAGGAAAATGAGTTCCTTGTATTATCAGGCGATATGTACACTTTGGTATCAAATAGACATGATAAGGTAGTATCAAGTATCACCCCTTAATATAGGGGTGTGATACCATGATACTAATACCTTAATCGGTGTCAGTGATACTAAGATGATACCAAGTGATACTAATACTAAATACCAAAACTATTATTTTTTGATATGGAACATAAATACAGCTTACAGAAATACACGGGACGGAACAGCCGCCATACGTGCCCCAAATGCGGACGGGCGCATTGCTTTACTCTTTATGTGGATGGGAATAATCAGCCTATTGCGCCGGATGTGGGACGATGCGACCACCGTAATTCATGCGGTTATGAAAAAAAACCTAAAATGCACTTTGAAGAGCATCCTGATGAACGCAGGACGTTTGTAGAAGTAAGGGCGCAGCCCAAAGAAGAAGTTAAGACTGATTATATCCCTTATTCTTTGATACAGCGAAGCGAGAGCGTAAATAATACTCTTATGGACTATCTGAAAGAATATTTCGTTATCGCAGATTTGCGAAAGGTTGTAACGGCCTATCATTTAGGAAGTACAAGCAAGCGGGAAATTATCTTTCCGCAGATAGACATAAACGGGAAATGCAGGACGGGAAAAGTTATGCAATACGGAACAGACGGACACCGCATCAAAGGAAAAACCGATGCCGTGGACTGGCTTCACGCCCGACTGATGAGAAAGCAGGGCAAAGCAGCATCCGACTTTCACCTTAAACAATGTCTGTTTGGTGAGCACTTACTTTCAAAGCGACCTGATGATATTGTATGTCTTGTAGAGGGTGAAAAATCAGCCGTTATTTGTTCTTTGGTTTTTCCGCAGTTCGTGTGGCTTTCGTGTGGTGGTTTGTACGGATTGAGCAAAGACCGATGTCAGGCACTCACAGGGCGAAACGTGATAGTTTATGCTGATGCCAACGCTACCGAGGAATGGGACAATAGAATAAGTCTTTTGTCTTATTGCAGAAGTATAAAACTATCCGAATGGGCAAAAGATGAGGCTAAGGACAGCAAAAGAGATATTGCAGACCTAATAATGGAAGAACGCAGACCGTTAGAGAAGCCGACCACAATAGGCGATGTCATGCAATGGATGCAGGAAATGGAGATAGAAAAAGGACGTATCACATTTAATCTTTGATGGTATGGAAGTAGAAACAATCCATGGGCAGATAGTAGCGAAAACGAACCATTATTTAAGTGTTCCGGCTAAACATGGAGAAAAGCGTATAATTAAAGATGATGTTATACGGACGTATGAGCGCAATTTCCTGAAACAATGCAGGATTTATAAGAATAGACGTATCTCAGGACGTTTCAAGTTATTTGTTCGTGTGTTCATAGTTCCATACGCTTCGACCTTGACAACAGTCTTAAAACGCTTTTAGATTGCTTGCAGATGGCGGAAGTTATAACAGACGACAAACTTTGCTTTCAGATAGAAGCGGAAAAGAAAATCGACAAGTATCACCCGAGAGTAGAATTTGCAATATTAGAAGTAAATGAACAAAAAAAAATATTTTAAGATGAAAACAAGAACGGAGGGCGTAGCACAGACCACGCTAAAAGACAAAGAAATTATCAAAGTAGATGCAGACGGCCATACGATTTTAGATTTAACACGTTTACACGAAGTCAGCGACACCGATTTTTTGAAATGCCGGAACGTGGGAGAATACACTTTAGGATTTATTATCAAGTTCAGAAGATCACTAAACTGGATTGAATTATTTACTCAGAAATAGTTTGTTATTAGATTGATTTTTAGTAAATTAGTATCAAAAGTAGAAAGAAATAGAAATGTCAAGACCAAAAGGAACACCTAAGACTGGAGGGAGAGTAAAAGGTACACCGAACAAGGTTACATATTCTCTTAAAGAGTGGATAACGTCACTCATAGATAAGCAACGCACGCAAATAGAACAGGATTTGCAGAGACTTGAACCTAAAGACCGCTTACAGGTAATTGAAAAGCTGATGCAGTATGTTATTCCAAAGCAAGCCGCCCAACAAGTAAAACTTGATTTTGACAGCATGACAGATGAGCAACTGCAACAGCTGGTAGAAGAAATAACAAAGGAGGTATAATATGAAAATCAAAGTAACAAGACAGGAACGTATAACCTTATTGAAGTGGTTAAGTAACGACGAAATAGACACCGCTGATATGCCTCAACTAAATGATGAGATACAGGAAAAAGATTTGTGGGTGGAAGCCTTAAAAACACTTACAGACCAATATGAGCGAGAAGATAAAGAGAAAGGAGGTAATAAATGAAAATCCAAATCAATCGGCAAATGAAAGTTATTCTATTGAAGTGGCTACAGCAAGGTTACATGAATACAGACGATTTGCCGGACTTGAATAAGAACCGTGATAATTTTCTTGGCTGGATAAAACAAGCAGATACAGAAACGAAGTACACCGCAGACGATTTGAAACACGTGCCCACTGAATTATTAGTGCAAGTAGCACAATATATTCAAGATGCAAGATATAAGAGAGAACAAACTAAATAGCATTAATTTCAAATACAAAGTAATATGGAGAAATTTTTAATTGATTATGACAACAACAAAGCAGTAAGAATGATTAAAGAGTTACAAGAAAAATGTAACAAGGTGAACAAAGTTATCCCAGAACAATTTAAGGCAAATGATATTCCACTGACAGCAGAAAACTTTCAAATGGCTATCTTTTACCCACAGAAGATTGAAAGTGTCTATTATTCAATTTTGAATGAGAAAATAAAGAATTTCCCACAGGTTTTGCAGGCAACGGCAAGACATGAGGCTGAATATGCAGTAAGCAGCATATTGAGAAAACTGAATTCCTTTGAATTAACGTACACTGATAAACAGTATATCGTTTTATCTGGAACTACCTGTAAAGTGAATGAGGATGCAATAAAAGAGAACTGCAAACGCTATCTAACAGATACAAAGGAAATAGAAGTTTATAATAACATTCAACAGGCAGCGGATGCACTCAACAAACTGTTTAAGGGTGAAATACCTTTGAATTGGATAAGCATATTCAGAGCCGACAACGGCAAACTAATTGTGAATAACGGTTTGAACTTTGAATATTTTGTAAATAGGAAATGACTATGACACGGACAGAACAGGAAAAAGAACTTATGGAAGTCTTGCAGAATGCACCTGTTAAGATGGTAGAGCGTTTCAAACGTAATTTTAAAAGAATAAGGTTTGATAATGATGCAGACTTTAATAATTGGATAGATGATGTATGTTTGGAGATAGACCATGCAGACAGCGGGAAAAACAGATTTCTATCCACGATAAGCCAAGCGATGAGAGAGCGAGCCGAACGGCAACAACGGGAAAATTCCCAATCGGTTATTTACGGTTTGGATGGAAGCCAATATCAAGAACAAAGAATAAAAGGTTTGCCGAAAAACCGCTAAATCGTGGATAATTGCTACCTTTGTAGCGAAATGCCATAACGGTATTTTTAATTGCAACTAAGGGCAGTTTGTCAAGTGTGACAGCTGCCTTTTTTCGCATAAAAGAGAGTGTAACCTGAACGAAGTCGCATAATAGTCGCATAAAATAGAAAAAGAAAAACGCCAACCACTTATTTTCAAGCAGTTAGCGTTTATATCTGTACTCGAAGCGGGACTTGAACCCGCACAGCCATTACTGGCCAAGGGATTTTAAGTCCCTCGTGTCTACCGATTCCACCATTCGAGCAGCCTTTCAAAGATATAGAGCGGAAAACGAGACTCGAACTCGCGACCCTAACCTTGGCAAGGTTATGCTCTACCAACTGAGCTATTTCCGCGTTTCGGGTGCAAATGTAGGGAGATTTATTATATCATCCAAACATTTACACCGTTTATTTTAAAAAAAATTCCATTAGCGATTTAATAATGATTTCTCTGCGGCTTCGGCAACCGAGAAATTAAATCCTGCCATTACCTGACTCATTAAATCTGTAATCCGGTCGTTACACAAATTGCCGATACTGCCCTCATGTGTGTGATGTACCTGCTTATCATGTGTAAAGTTTCCTTTCTCAATATCTAATCCTACCTTCTTATACGCATCGCGGAAAGGCATTCCTTCGTTGGCCAAACGATTGACTTCTTCCACGCTAAACATATAAAGGTATTTGTCATCGTCAAGGATGTGTTCATTTATTTTTATCTTGTTGATGATGTATGCCGCCATTTGCAGACAATCTTTCAGTTCATCGAATACAGGCAAGAATACCTCTTTAATAATCTGCAAATCGCGGAAATATCCGGAAGGAAGATTATTCATAATCATCATGATCTGTTGGGGCAGTGCTTGGATTTTGTTACATTTAGCACGAGTCAACTCAAACACATCGGGATTTTTCTTATGAGGCATAATACTGGAACCGGTGGTACATTCGTCCGGAAGTTTTACGAAACCGAAGTTCTGGCAACTGAACATACAGGCATCGAATGCCAACTTTGAGAGCGTTCCGGCGATAGATGCCAGCGCAAAGGCTACATTACGTTCCATTTTTCCGCGTCCCATCTGTGCGTAAACCACGTTGTAGTCCATTGAGTCGAAGCCTAACAGACGGGTAGTCATTTCACGGTTCAGAGGAAATGATGAACCGTATCCGGCAGCGGAGCCAAGCGGATTACGGTTGCAAACTTTATAAGCTGCCTGCAAAAACATCATGTCGTCAACCAAACTTTCGGCATAGGCTCCGAACCACAAGCCAAATGAGGAGGGCATCGCTATCTGCAAATGTGTATAGCCGGGCATCAGAACATCTTTGTATCGGTTACTTTGAGCTATCAGTACATGAAAAAGGTCTTCAGCAGCTTCGGCTATTTCTTTGATGCGGGCGCGAGTGAAAAGTTTCAAATCAACCAATACTTGGTCATTTCGCGAACGCCCACTATGAATTTTCTTACCCACATCCCCTAACCTGCGTGTCAGCATCAACTCTACCTGCGAGTGTACATCTTCTATACCATCTTCAATGACAAACTCCCCTTTTTCTGCCGTTTCATAAATATGTTTCAATTCTTCCAGCAATGTCTTTAATTCCTCAGAGGTAAGCAGTCCAATGCTCTCAAGCATCGTTATGTGAGCCATAGAGCCCAATACATCGTATTTAGCCAGATAGAGGTCCATTTCCCTGTCGTGTCCTACCGTGAAACGGTCGATTTCTGCGTTTACTTGTACGCTTTTTTCCCAAAGTTTCTGAGCCATTGTAATCCTTCTTTAATTGACGAGATTTAGTTATTAATAAGGTATACGCGCCAGCGTTTCTGCCAGTTTTTCCACTCCTTCCTGCAAGGGTTTCGATACCATTGCTTTCATAAACATATTAACTTCGGCGCGTATTGTTACTTTTATTTTCGATTCTTCTTCCGATACGGGCAGTATTTGAATCCACAAGTTCATCGGAATAGGAGTTTTATCTCCCTCAAACTTGATACATTTCATCGGCTCACGCTCTATGATGCGAAGCGTAAGGTTGATTCCTTGTACTTTGATAGACAGCGAGTCACGATCGAAAGACATATCCTCTATCTTGCCTTCGAGTTTGCTTTTCATTTCATCCAGCTTATCGCGCATCCGCTCCATGTTGTTCAAGTCTGACAACACGCCATATACTCGCTCCTGACTGTAAGAGATATGCTTTACGTTACTTTCAAATTGTATAGCCATTGATTTTTTAGGGTTAGGGGTTTTACATAAAAGCACGGAGGCTGCGTTTTTTCAACAAAAATCGCGCCTCCGTGCTTTCTAGCTTTAAATATATAAAATTATTTTCCTGTCCAGTGAGCCGGATCCTTTCTCCATGCCTGCAAAACCGGAATATCTTCTTCGTTGATGTAATCCGTTTTCAGGGCAGCCTCCAGAACGGCATTGTAGTTAGTTAATGTAACCAGCTCTACCTTAGCGCTCTTAAAGGCTTCTGCCGATACATCGAAACCATAAGTAAACGATGCAATCATGCCGATAACTTCGCATCCATCGCGACGAATTGCTTCGACAGCTTTCAGGCTGCTTCCACCCGTAGAAATCAAGTCTTCGATAACTACCACTTTCATACCCGGACGGAGTTCTCCTTCAATCAGGTTTTCCAATCCGTGGTCTTTCGGACTTGAACGAACGTAAACAAACGGGAGGTTCAACTCTTCTGCTACCAATGCGCCTTGTGCGATAGCTCCCGTTGCCACGCCTGCAATAGCGTCTACATCTCCGAACTTCTCAAGGATAGTACGGCAAATTTCCAATTTCACGAAATTGCGAAGAGCCGGATAAGAGAGAGTCTTACGGTTGTCACAATAAATGGGTGATTTCCAACCCGAAGCCCATGTAAAAGGATTAGCCGGCTGGATTTTAACCGCTTTTACTTTCAGCAATTTTTCTGCGAATAATCTTTCCAATGCTTTCATAACCTAACTGTATATCTGATAAATGTTTCTGCAAAAGTATGGAAATCCCACGGGAATAGAAAATTTACCTGCATTTATTTTTATGCAGTGGGGTGAGATTTTAAAAGGCATTAAGTTTTGCCCAAGCCAGTGTAAGGATGCTGATACGGACGTCGACGCTTTTCAGCAGTGCCTCGGCACAGGCGGAGAGAGTGGCTCCGGTAGTCAACACATCGTCGACCAGCAGCAAGTGCTTGCCTGCCAGCCGGAGAGTTTCCGGAGTGGTTCGAAACAAGGTTTCTGTATTTATCCAACGCTCGTAAACGGATTTATGCGTCTGTGTCTGGTTATTGTGTACGCGGGAGATGACATGCGGGTACACCGGAATATCGGTACGTGCCGATATGCCCTGCGCCAACTGTTCGCTTTGGTTATAACCGCGCTTGCGCAAACGCTTGGGATGTAAAGGAACGGGCACAAGTCCGTCAATGTCGTGAAAAAATCCCGACGGAAGCAACTCGTCGGCAAGCAGCATCCCCATCTGCCGGCAAATATCTTTCCGTCCATGATACTTCATGGCGTAAAGAATCTGTGCCACCCCGCCACCTTTAGTATATAAATACAGCGTAGAAGCGCGTTCGATCGGAATAATTCCCCAAAACATTTGTTCCATTTCATTTCCCGGCGTATTTCCCAAATGTACTTTCGGTAATCCTGCCATGCAACCGAGGCAGAGGGGATTTTCCACATGCAACAGTTTTGCTCCACATGCCGGGCACCAACGGGGAAAGAAAAAGTCGCGCAAATCAGAAACCGTAATCATCCGCATCGGGTTGTTTGATTTGGCGCATCACTTCCTCGGGCGTAAATCCTCTGCCTATGGCGAAACGAATCAGTTTTGTGTTCCGCTCGTACTCGGTATTTCCTTTTACCGATTTTGCTTTCTGCTTTAAAAGGCGTTTCAATATGTCCGTATATTCTTCTTCGTCTATCTCTTCCAGCCCGGCAGCTATTTCGTCGGTTGAAAGATGTTTCATCCGAAGTGCCTGCACGATTTTCATCCGCCCCCATTGGTTGAAGCGATATTTGTCTCTTACAAAAAAACGGCAGAAGCGGGTGGAATCCAGATAGCGTTCGTTAAACAGATGCGCCATGATGCGTGCCTGCACTTCTTCGTCGGCTCCCCACTGTTTCAGCTTGGCTTCCACGTCTGCGGGGCAACGCTCTGCCGCCGAGCAGAGGGCTTCTGCTTTCAGCTTTAATTCTTTTTCGGTATATTCTTTCATCTTTTTATCGCTTTAATCATGCGGGCATTACCATACGAGTCTGAACGCACTTCTACTTGGCTATACCCTCCGTATTTCAGCATAGCGGCGGTTTCACTCCCGTATGCGCGATTTATCTCGAAAAACAATTTGCCTCCGGGTTTCAGCATTTGATTGCCGATGTGGGCAATGCGGCGGTAAAAACGCAGCGGGTCTGTGTCGGGCACGAACAATGCGGTTTCAGGTTCGTAATCTAATACGTTTCGCTCCATCTCCGCGCGTTCGCTTTCGGTGATATAGGGCGGATTGCTGACGATAATGTCAAATACGGAGGTGCCAGTCGGCTCGTTGAATACATCCATGCAGGAAAATGCGATGCGGACGTTGTTATGCAGAGCGTTTTCGCGCGCTACCGCCAATGCTTTTTCCGAGATGTCCCATGCCGAGACTTCGGCTTCAACCATACGCCCTGCCAACGTAATGGCTATACATCCGCTCCCTGTACCGATATCGAGCACGCGCAAGCCCGACTGAGGACAGTCGGACACAATCCAGTCTACCAACTCGGCCGTTTCCGGTCGCGGTATAAGTACATCGGAAGAAACTTTCAGCGTCAGCCCGCAAAACTCCGTTTTCCCTATTATATATTGTATAGGTTCAAACCGAGCAAGCCGGACAAGAATATCGTTTAAACGGTTACGCTTTTCCATCGGAAAATCAGTATCTTTGCCGGCATAAAGTTCGAGCGTAGAAAAGCCGAATTCCTCTTCCAGTATCCATCGGGCAAGGGCGGACGCTTCTGTTTCGGCATACGAAGCGGCAATAAGTTTTTGCTTTATATAGGTATAAAGGGGATTCATACATAAAAATAATAATGTACAAAAGTAAGCATAAAAACATATAACCTCATGACAACAGACGAAAAATATATCCGCAGATGCATACAACTGGCACAAAACGGGATGATAAACGCGGCTCCGAACCCGATGGTGGGAGCAGTTATCGTATATCGCGACAAGATTATCGGTGAGGGGTATCATGCCCGCTGCGGAGAGGCACACGCAGAGGTAAATGCCATTCGTTCGGTCAGCGATGAACAGCTGCTGACAAAATCGACGCTTTATGTAAGCCTCGAACCTTGTTCGCACTACGGGAAAACGCCTCCGTGTGCCGACTTGATTATCAGCAAAGGGATTCCCCGTGTGGTGGTAGGGTGTATCGACCCTTTTTCACAAGTATCCGGTCGCGGAATCCAAAAATTGCGCAATGCCGGCATCGATGTGACGGTAGGCGTTTTAGAGGCGGAATGCCGGCGGCTGATTCGGCGTTTCATTACGTTTAACACCCAAAAACGTCCGTACATCACGCTGAAATGGGCACAATCTGCCGACGGGTTTATTGACACGATACGTGAAGACGGAAGTCCGGTAATTCTGTCTACACCACTCAATTTGGCATACGTACACAAGCAACGTGCCGAACATCAGGCCATTTTGGTAGGCAGACGAACGGCATTGCTCGACAATCCTTCGCTTACGGTCCGCCATTGGTACGGCAAAAACCCGCTTCGCTTGGTAATCGACCGCAATTTGTCATTGCCCCCGTCACTCCACCTGTTCGACGGCAGCAATCCTACCATCGTTTTCACTGAACAGCCGAAACCGATGGGCAAGAACGGTTCGTGCGTGGCATTAGATTTCCATAGTGACATCTTGCCTCAAATCATGGATAAACTTTTCCAGAACAACATACAGTCGTTGCTGGTAGAAGGAGGAGCTTCGCTCTCACAGTCATTCATCGATGCCGGACTGTGGGACGAGATTTACATCGAACATGCCCAAAGCGTTTTAGGGGACGGAGTAAAAGCGCCTCAAGTACCTGCCGGATATAAAGCTGAGCATGAACTGCGTGATGGAGTTACGGTTTCTCATTATGTACGGTAAAACAGGCAGAAAATTTCCTGCCGAAATGTACGGAAAAACGCAACCGCAAGCGTGGAGTATTCCATGCGGATAAGTTCACCATTTCTATTCGGAAGGCTTGCCTGTCTTTCAGGTAGAATTTTCAGGCTCAAATCATGCCAAAACACGCCCTTTGCAGAGGGTCTGTTTGAATTTTCAAAAAAGGAAATTTCATCCATCCCTTTTGAGGAACCGAGGTTAAACATAATTTTAGAGTTTGTTTAAATTTTGCTCGGCTTTAGAAACTGTTTTGAATTTATCGTGCGATGATTTGGAATGAGTTTTTGAGGCATTTCCGATTGTGTGATGAGGAAGACAGCGGGCTATCTGACGAGTAAAAACGGGGAAACAGACCGGAAACAAACTCAAAGGGAAGCTGGTAAAAACAACTTATTGGAAAATTTAAACAGGCTCTTAACAAGCCCTAAGAAATAGTTTTTTCCGCTAAATTCGGGAAAAATAATCCTGTTTTGCAGATAAAAAAGCGATGTTTATCCATAATTTTATATAAAACTTCCATTAAAAGTATCATAACGAAAAAAAACTTTCTACTTTTGCAACTTGTAACAAAAGGACTGATTTGCAAATGAAAATAAAGTATCTGCCGCTGATAGCGGCTTTATTGATGACAACTCCCTCACTTGTATCATGTTTGGATAGCAATGAGGTGGTTATCGATTATACCTTAGAGAGTAGTATTACGAGCTTTGCCGTAGGAACATTACACATTGACCGCGTGGGGATAGACTCGGAAGGCAAAGACAGTGCTTTTGTTGATACGATAAGCTTTGCGGACTATCCGTTTACGATTGACCAGACAAGCCGTATCATCGAAAATAAAGACTCATTGCCTGTGGGTACACACACCGACAAGGTTACCACTACCATAAGCTATGATGGCGGTTACGGCTTCTTGGCGTACGAGAAAAACGGTGAAGATACCGTGTGGACAAGTACAGACTCTATCGACTTTACGAATCCCGTAAAATTCAGGGTTTATACATACAGCGAAAACAGCGTGATAAAAGGATATCCGTATACGGTAAAAGTAAATGTACACCAATTAGACCCGGACACATTGGTTTGGAGGAATTTATCACAGTCGTTCGATGGCGGAAACTTAACCGACCAGCAGGCTTTATATGCCGACGGAAAGGTTTTTGTGATCGGAACACATAACGGAACAACACTCATGCAATATACCGATGTGAGTTCTTATACCCCTGACGGATGGAGTACAGTATCCGGCATCCCGTCGGATATAAAACCGAACTCTGCCGTAACGTGTGAAGGTTATATCTATTTCCTGACCATAGCTAACCAACTGTATCGCTTGAATCCTTTCGACATGAATATTGAAACAGTAACAACAGATGTAACTGTTACACGCTTGTTGGCAGGAGCGACAGAAAGCTCAGGAGCTGTATTATATGCTTGTGCCGGAAATACCAACGGCAAGATAAATCTCGCCGACGGAACATGGAGTGAGGATACTCAATCAGTAACCTTCGAAGAAGGAGCAAACTTTTCATCAACCGTAGCGCTGTCATATAACGACCAGATACATCGCACTACATTGATGATAGACAACCAGACAGGAAACGATACGATTGTCCCGATTTATACGCGCCTGACAAACGAGCCGTGGGTAAAAATCAATACCTCAAACCTGCCTGTACCCTATCTTGAAAATATTTCCATGATAACTTACGACGGCAAACTTTATGCATTCGGCGGTGCAAGCAAGGCTTCGGGTACTACCCTTACCGTTCCATTCCAATATTTCTATTCATCGGAGGATAACGGACTGACATGGGAACCGATGCTAACCAAAGTGGTATTCCCACAAGAAACGATTTATGCCGATGATACCGAAACAAACCTGATTACCGAATCGTTTGCTACTTATTATCAGAACTCTGAAAGTGAATATTCTTGCACCGTCAGTACGCCGGAACAAGAGCTGAATGCGGAAGGAGCCTTGAACCCCAGCTGCATTTGGGTGGTATGGAGAGACGGAAGCATGAGTCGCGGTTACATCAACCGTTTGAGCTTTAAGCCCAAACAATGGTAATAAAAGAAGGAAAGAGAACATGTGTGATAAAGAAATGATAGACATGAACCGCATTCCAGCCCACATAGCCATCATTATGGATGGTAACGGACGCTGGGCAAAGCAACGCGGTCACGCCCGTACGTTTGGTCATCAGGCGGGTGCCGAGACGGTGCATGTCATAGCTGAAGAATCTGCACGGTTAGGCGTAAAATTTCTTACGCTTTACACGTTCTCGACGGAGAATTGGAATCGTCCGGTAGACGAAGTAGCAGCATTGATGAGTTTGCTTATGGACTCCATCGAGGAAGAAACTTTTATGAAAAACAATATCAGCTTCCGTATCATCGGCGATACAGACAAACTGCCGGAAGACGTATTAAACCGCTTGAACCGGTGTATAGAACGCACGGCGGCCAATACGGGAATGTGTCTCACTCTTGCGTTGAGTTATTCCTCGAAATGGGAAATCACCGAAGCCGTGAAACTGATAGCTAAAGATGTGGTAGAAGGAAAATTAAAGCCACAAGATATAACTGACAAAACAATTGACAGCCATTTGGCAACCAACTATATGCCCGACCCGGACTTGTTAATCCGTACGGGTGGGGAAATACGCTTGAGCAATTACCTGCTTTGGCAGTGCGCTTATTCCGAGCTTTACTTCTGTGATACTTTTTGGCCCGATTTTAAAGAGGCTGAGTTACGTAAAGCCATTTGTGATTATCAAAAGAGAGAACGCCGATTCGGTAAAACCAGTGAACAAATATAAGTTTAAGAAAAGAACAATGCGATACCGTTTTCCACTTATCCTGTTGATTATGGCCTGCTGCTTGTCCGTTTCGCGGATGGAAGCACAAGAGGCTTTAAACGATACTATTTATAATCCGACTATCCTATATAACGGAACGCCGAAGCAATACGAAATAGCCGACATCAAAGTAAGCGGCGTAAAGAACTATGAAGATTATGTCTTGATAGGTATTTCGGGCTTGGCGGTGGGACAAACCATTTCTATCCCCGGCGATGATATTACTGCCGCACTGAAGCGCTATTGGCGTCATGGTCTGTTCTCCGACGTTAAAATTATGGCGGATAAAATTATAGGAAACAAAATTTATCTCTCCATCCAGCTTACCCAGCGTCCGCGTATTACTGATATCGTAATTCACGGTGTGAAAAAGAGCGAACGCGAAGACCTACAGGCTAAGTTAGGAATGGCGAAGGGTACGCAGGTAACACCTAACTTGATAGACCGTGCGAAGATTCTTATCAAAAAGCACTTTGATGAGAAAGGCTTTAAGAATGCCGAAGTAAACATCATCGAGCGTGAAGACCCTGCCAACAAGGAACAGGTGTATGTTGATGTAAACATTGATAAGAAAGCGAAAGTGAAAGTTCATCAAATTACAATTGATGGCAACGCTGTTTTGACGGACAAGAAGTTAAAGCGCGTGATGAAGAAAACAAACGAAAAGGGTAAATTGATTAATTTATTCCGCCCGAAGAAGTTTATAGAAGAACGTTACGAAGAAGATAAGCAGAAGATTATCGAAAAGTATAACGAATTGGGTTACCGCGACGCGCAGATTGTAGTAGACAGTGTTTCGCCATACGATGACAAGACGGTGAATGTTTACATGAAAATATACGAAGGACAGAAATATTATATCCGCGACATTACGTGGGTAGGTAATACGGTATATCCTTCGGATTGGCTGTCGCAGAAGTTGCGCATGAGCAAAGGTGATGTATATAACCAGAAGTTGATGAACGACCGTATCACCAACGATGAGGATGCTATCGGTAACGACTACTATAATCATGGTTATGTGTTCTACTCACTGAACCCTGTGGAAGTAAACATTGACGGCGACTCTATCGACTTGGAAATGCGTATTTACGAAGGTCCGCAGGCAAGCATAAGCCACGTGCGCATCAACGGTAACGACCGTTTATACGAAAACATCGTACGCCGTGAACTCCGTACGCGACCGGGCGACTTGTTCAGTAAAGAGGCGTTGGAACGTTCTTACCGTGAAATTGCCCAAATGGGACACTTCAATCCCGAAAATATCCAGCCCGATGTACAGCCGAACGTACAAGACGGTACGGTAGACATCAACTGGGGATTGGAATCGAAAGCGAATGACCAAGTGGAATTCTCTGCCGGATGGGGACAAACGGGTATCATCGGTAAACTGAGTTTGAAGTTTACCAACTTCTCGTTCGCCAACCTGTTCCGTAAAAATGACAACTACCGAGGCATCCTGCCGCAAGGCGACGGACAAACATTGACCATCAGCGGACAAACCAACGGACGTTACTATCAATCGTACAGCGTTTCGTTCCTTGACCCGTGGTTTGGCGGTAAGCGTCCGAACTCATTCTCGGTATCGGCTTTCTTCTCAAAACAGACCGACGTGAGCGACCAATACTATAACCAAGCATTCATGAATAACTATATGAATATTTATAATGGTTACGGAATGTATGGTTATAACAACTATTATAACTACGAATCTTACTACGACCCGGATAGCTATATCAAAATATTCGGTTTGTCTGTAGGTTGGGGTAAACGTTTGCGCTGGCCCGACGACTACTTTACGTTGTCTGCCGAGCTGTCATACCAGCGGTTTATCATGAAAGACTGGAGTTATCTGTATATCCGACTGAACAACGGTCAGTACATGAATACGGGTACAAGTAACTTGCTGAGCTTGAACCTGACGCTGGCACGTAACTCAACCGATAACCCGATATTCCCGCGTTATGGTTCCGACTTCTCACTGTCTTTGCAGATTACGCCGCCTTACTCATTGTTCAGTAACAAAGATTATGCTACTTACGGACAAAACAACTACGACGAGGCAGCCAGCATGTATAAGTGGATTGAGTACCATAAATGGAAATTCAGAATGAAGACCTATACGGCGCTGATGGATATTCAGAAATGTCCGGTTATCATGACCCGTACCGAGTTTGGTATCTTAGGACACTTCAACAGTCACAAGCGCTCTCCGTTCGAAACCTTCTATGTGGGAGGTGACGGTATGACCGGATACAGCTACAACTATGCTTCGGAAACCATTGCTCTGCGTGGTTACGAAAACGGTATGTTAACCCAGTATGGAGGAGGAGAAGGTTATGCTTACGTACGCTTGGGTGCAGAGTTGCGCTATCCGTTGATGCTTGAAAACTCAACCAGCATCTATGCCCTCGGTTTCGTAGAAGCAGGTAACGCATGGCACGATGTATCCGACTTCAACCCTTTCAAGCTGAAACGCTCAGCCGGCGTGGGTGTACGTATCTTCCTGCCTATGATCGGTATGATGGGTATCGACTGGGCATACGGTTTCGACAAGATAAACGGTTCAATGCAATATAGCGGAAGCCAGTTCCACTTTATTATCGGACAAGAATTTTAAACTTGAAGAAGAATTAGGAAAGGATGGGCTGACAGGTAAACCCTGCCTTTCGTTCCTAATTCTTCTTTCTTAATTAAATACGATTATGAAAAAATTAATTCTTTCAGCCCTGATGTTTGTAACGTGTGTCGTTGCGGCTCAAGCACAGAAATTTGCGTTGGTAGATATGGAATATATTTTAAAGCAAATACCTGCATACGAGCAAGCCAACCAGCAAATGCAGTCGTTGTCTGAACAATGGCAAGACTTGATAGAAGCAAAAGCAAACGAAGCTAAAACACTGTATGAAGATTATCAGAAAAATGCAAACTCATTGTCTGCCTCCCAGAAAACAGCAAAAGAAGAAGCAATCATAGCCAAAGAGAAAGAAGCTGCCGAACTGAGAAAACAATATTTCGGACCCGAAGGCGAAATGATGAAAAAGCAGCAAGAACTGATAACTCCGATACAAGACGCGATTTATAATGCCATCAAATCCATCGCTACCCAGAAAGGATATGATGCAGTTATCGACCGCGCATCGGCACAAAGCATGATTTTTGCTTCTCCACGCATTGATATCAGCAATGAAGTGCTCTCAAAATTAGGATATTCAAATTAATTTCATACATTTGCAAGTGGTTTTCAAAAAGCACTTGCCAGCTAAGCGAAAGCCTGAAAATCATTCGGTTCAGACAAGAAATAATTAAAAAAAACAAATAACTAAAAACAATAATTATGTTGAAGAAAATTGCCTTATTACTTTTACTGGTCGCTCCGATGAGCGTATTTGCACAAAAATTTGCACATTTCCGTTCTATGGATATTATTCAAGTAATGCCGGAGTTTGCTAAAGCGCAAACAGATATTGAAGCATTAAGAAAACAATACGAAGAAGAAATCAAACGCGCTTCGGATGAATTCAGCAAGAAGTTTGCCGAATATCAAAAAGAACAAAGTACGTTACCGCAAAACATTCAGGAACGCCGCCAGAAAGAACTCCAAGAGTTGAACGAAAAAGGTATGCAGTTCCAGCAACAAGCTCAACAAGAATTGCAGAATGCTTATACCAAAATGTTAGACCCGGTTTATGAAAAACTGGACAAGGCTATCAAAACGGTAGCTAAAGCAGGTGGCTATATCTATGCTTTCGACTTGACTCGTACCGACATCCCTTACGTTGACGAAGCTCAGTCAAAAGACATTACAAACGATATCAAAACGAACTTGGGAATCAGCTTGACGGCTACTCCGTATGTACCGGCTACTCCGTCAGCAGGCTCAACAACCGCTCCGGCTCAATAAATATCTTTATAACTGGTTCGGGCACAAATTACGCGAAACGTTACTGCCTTTCATTGCCAACAGGTAGGGTTTACGTAATTTGTGCCCGATTTTTTTTCATTGTTTCCTATGCTTCTCTCAGCCATCCCAACCGCAGGCCCCATCGGAGTATTTGATTCCGGTTACGGCGGACTTACCATTCTCAGCAAATTCCGCGAACTGCTCCCACAGTACGATTATCTTTACTTGGGAGATAACGCCCGCACTCCTTACGGCACACGTTCGTTCGAAGTGGTTTATGAATTTACACTCCAAGCCGTTCGCAGGTTATTCGAGTTGGGTTGCCCGCTGGTAATTCTTGCTTGCAATACCGCCTCGGCAAAAGCCTTACGCAGCATCCAACAAAATGACTTGCCTTATCTCGACTCTACCCGGCGTGTATTGGGGGTCATCCGACCCACGGTGGAGTGCATCGGCGAAATTACCCATACCCGCCACGTAGGTTTACTTGCCACATCGGGTACGGTCAAATCAGAGTCTTATCCTCTCGAAATCCGCAAATTATTCCCCGACATAAAGGTAACAGGAGTGGCATGTCCGCTTTGGGTTCCACTTGTTGAAAACAACGAGGCCGACTCTGAAGGAGCCGATTATTTTGTACGCAAATACATTGATACGCTGTTATGCAAAGACCCGGAAATTGATACAATTATCTTGGGATGTACACATTATCCTTTGTTGTTAAATAAGATACGACAGTTTACCCCGCCGCATATCCGCTTGGTGACACAAGGAGAATACGTCAGCAGAAGTTTAAAAGATTACCTCTTCCGCCATCCTGAAATGGATGAACGCTGTCTGAAAAATGCTCGTTGTGAGTTTCTTACAACCGAGTCAGTAGAGAAATTCCGCGAATCGGCTTCACTTTTTCTGCATCAGGACGTACACGTGCGCAGCATAACTTTAGAGTCCTTCTAAAATCTTGCCCCACCTCACTAAAAACGCTGAAAAAATTCTACCCATAGCGTAAGGCAGTCTTCCGAATAGAAACAGGTAATTCTTCCGCATGAAATAGGGAACGCTACCGTTAGCGTTCCGGCAGTGAAACGGCAGCAACGCCGGATGCAGGCTCACGCCTCGTTTTGTTCTCCGAGTTGCTCTTTAAAGACTTTCGGGCTGATACCGTACCGTTCTTTGAAAAGGCGGTAGAAAGTAGACAGACTGGGCAAAGCGCTTTGTATGGCGATTTCGTTGATAGGCCAGTCGGGATGTGTGCGGAATAAGTAAACCGAATAGTCCAAACGCAGGTTATTGAGGTATGCGTTAAGGTTCTTCCCCGTATATTTTTTCAGCAGCGCGGCAAACCGGTTGCGGTCTACTCCCATAAACTTGGCATAATCGTCTCTCGTCAACTGATAATAAAGGTATAATTTTTCTTCTTTCACCCGGTTGTTAAAAGCCACGAAAACCTCATAGTCATCCGGTTTTTCCGGGTCTGTTTCCGCTCCGGTCCGGGATGATTCGGTTTGCACCTCATCGGCAGAAGACGGCGTATTAACGTAAGCATTCGATAAACTACAAGTTTTAAACCTTTATAT
>ULQS01017274.1_pt1 | contig 22616 bp, 26 predicted proteins | sample 1954751 | NCBI WGS metagenome assembly ULQS01 (sample SAMEA4835662, study PRJEB28245) | human gut metagenome | biome: gut microbiome; material: fecal sample | place: Denmark | collected 2008 | reverse complement strand
AATACCATAAAAATTTACTCTTGACAAATCTTAGAATGTCACTTATCAGAAACCGAAGTAGATAAAATAACTGCTTTTCTTTCATCATCCCAAGTAAGACTACTACCATTTTCACAACCGGATAATCTTTCATTAAAAACATACCCATCCTGTGGCCAAGTTGAATCATTTGATACCATATATTCGCCACTACCAGATGCCGTTTCATACATCATTGTTAAAGAATTGGAATTAATTATTTGTTCTTGCTTATCATTTTTTAAAACTTTTTTATCAGTATCATAAAAAGTAAAGATTAATGTAGTTATTAGAATTAATATTGTAATACCACTAAATAAAATTAATTTTTTGGGCATATTTTTTCACCTCTGAGACAACATATTTATTGTTAATAATATTATACAACACAAGTGTTCATAAACACTTATGTTGTAGCGAGTGATATATATAAAACGGTAAAAAAAATGTATTATACAGAAAGATTACAATGGATTAGAGACTGCAAGAATATAACCCAAAAAAGAACTAGCAGGGCATTTAGGAATAAAGCAACAACAATATCGTATAAGAAAAATAAGACTAGAGAGCTTTAATTTCTCTTTTAGTCTTATTTATTTTGTTTTCAATGTTTACTCTTTGAACAATAAATAACATTACGATTACATTTACTGTAAAACTTCCGCCATAGCTAAGTAAAGGAAGTGGTACTCCAGTTAAAGGTATTAAAGCAAGAATACCTAATAAATTAATTAATATATGAAGAGTTAAAAACCAAAATGTACCATATGCTAAAACGGAACATCGCAGGTTTTCTGACGCTTTAGCTATTTTTAAAATACGAAAAAGCACCCATGCATATCCTAAAATTAAAATTATGCCAAAAATTAAACCTAATTCTTCAACTATAATTGGGAATATAAAATCAGTATGGCTTTCAGGTAAATATAAATATTTTTGAGTTGAATTACCGAGACCTACCCCAAATAAGCCACCATTATTAATGGCAATAAAACCATTACACACTTGATATCCAGTGACCTCAGTATATCGTGAGCATGGATTTCTAAAAGTAAGACGGTCCATTTGCATGCTGTTAAGTAAATCGCTTCCAGAATATAAGACAATTATAGCAGCTATAACTACACCAATTACTAATACTTTTATTACTCTAATCATATTATTTTGAACCATTGGAATGCTTATAAATGTTAAAAATACTATTCCTCCAATAATTGCAGCACTACCTAGGTCTGGTTGCATTGCAACAAGGCAAGCAATCATTATGCCAAAAGCTAAAGGAACTAAATAAGCATAAATATTTTTAACTTTGCGATAATGAAGTTTATTATAATATATAGCTGAAAAAATAATTAAAATTGATTTAGCAAATTCACTAGGTTGTAAGCTAAAAAAACCTAAATCATACCAACTAATGGCATTATTAGTCATTCGACCATTGATAAATAGAAATACTAATGCTAATATTACAGCGATTAAGGCCGGCCACGCTAAAAAACCATATGTTCTAGTTGGTAGCTTAATAATTATAAAAATACCTACAATTAAAGAGACGCTGACAAATATTGCTTGTCTGATAAAAAAATGATATGGAGCGTAGCCATAGCGAACAACGCTAGATATACTAGAAGCGCTATAAATCATGACTAAACCAACCACAACAAAAAAAATAGTTAATATAAAAAGCGGAATATCCATCTTTGAAAATAACTTGCGCATACTTAATCTCCTAGAATAATTTTATCATAATATCAAGAAAATTTATTATTTTTTTAAAATTTTAGGTAATTTTAATGTCAAAAAATGACAGATAATAATAAATTATAATAGATAAGGAGGTATACATATGTATTATTATGGAAATAATGGATACTATGGCGGCGGATATGGCGGATACGGATATCAAAATCCTTGCTGTGGCTCTTATGCCGGTTATACTAGCGGCTATGGTATCGGTGGTGCTATTTGGATTGTTTTATTCATCCTATTAGTTATCATTTTAGGAGCTGGATGGTCTTGGAACAATAACAATAATTAATAAATTTTTTAGGAGCTAAGGCTCCTTTTTGCATTTTTAGCAAATTTTTGATACAATATTCACCGGTGATGCAAATGAAACTACCAAAAATTAAAATATTAGACGAAAAACATAAAATATTACGCCAAAAAAGTCAAGATGTCACATTCCCTGTTAGTGAAGAGGACCGAAAACTAGCTGAAGACACTATTAAATATTTAAAGATGAGTCAAGATGAGGAAATTGCTAAGAAATACAATTTAAGAGCTGGTATGGGAATGGCTTTTGTTCAACTTGGTAAACTTAAAAGAATTTTTGTTATAGCTAATGAACGTGATGATCATACTTTTGAAGAATACGTAATAATAAACCCTAAAATCATTAGTCGGAGTGAAGAATTAATTTATGTTGGTGAGGGTGAAGGCTGTTTAAGTGTCAATAGACCTGTTGAAGGGATTGTGCCTAGAAGTGCTCGAGTAACCGTTTCATATTATGATTATGAAGGTAATAAAAAAACTATTCGTGTTCGAGAAGACTTAGCAGTTGCTTTTCAACACGAAATAGATCATTTAGACGGTATTTTATTTACTGATAAAATTGATCCAAAAGATCCTTATAAAAATGCTAATAAAATGCGAGAAATTTAAAAGAAGTGAATTTTTAACGGTTCACTTCTTTTATTCTAATTTGGCGCTGACAACTTTACTTACGCCGGATTCTTGCATGGTTATGCCATAAAGGCAGTCTGCATATTCCATCATACGTTTTTTATGAGTAATTAAAATAAATTGACTCTTAGCTTTTTCATGGCTTAGATATTTACCAAACATATCAACATTTACTTCATCTAAGGCTGCTTCAGCTTCATCTAGTATAACAAATGGTGACGGTTTAACTTGGAGCATAGCAAATAATAAGCATATTGCTGTTAAAGCTTTTTCTCCCCCACTTAAAGATACGGGAGAATTTATTTTTTTGCCAGGAGGAATAGCGATAATATCAATACCAGTATTGAGTAAATCGTCAGGATTACTAAGTTTTAATTCCCCATGGCCACCTTTAAACATTAATTTAAATATGTTAGCAAAAGACTTACTAATATCACTGAATGCTTTTTCGAATTTTTCATTCATAATTTCATCCATTTGGTTTATTAAATCTTTTAATTCAGCACTAGAAATTTCCAAATCGTCTTTTTGACTTTCTAAAAAATCATACCGTTTACTTAATCTATCATATTCATCAATAGAGCCCAAGTTAACATCTCCTAGAGCATTTAATTCCTTTTTAAGACTTATGACTTTTTCTCTAGCTATAGTATCATCAATATCTAAAGTATAATTTACACTGGCATAGTCATAGGTTAAATTATACTCATCGTTTAAAGCATCTAGCAAATTATCCAGTTTTACCTCGATCTTACCAGCATCAACTTCCTTATTCTTTAATTCGTTATTGACAATATTATAGCTGCTATTAGTATCTCGAACATCTTTTTCTAAAATAGCAATTTCATCACTTAATTCATCTTTTTCTCGTTTGATATTCTTAATATCTTTTTCTAATATTTCTTTATTTTTGCTGACTTTATTAATATTTTCTAACAACTTAACTAATTGGTCATCTAACTTATTAGTTTTTAAATTTTCTATTCCTTCTAATTCACTAGTTAAGGATTTTTGTTCTTCAGTAAGACGACTTAAAGATGTTTTTTTGTTAAATAGTTCGTCATTTAGTAGAATAACATATTTTTGTAAAACTACTTCTCTTTCTTCAAGTTCAGCTACTTCTTTATCTAAATCAACTACTTCTTTATTTAAAGATGTAGTAGCTATTTGTAATTTATCATATTCAGATTTTAATTTGTTTAATTCGTTTTTTTCATTAAGCATACTGTTTTTCTTAGAAGTTCCACCAGTAATAGAACCACCAGCATGTTGAATCTCGCCATCTAAAGAAACAATCCGATACTTGTAATCAATTAATTTGCCAATAATATTTAAAGTATTAGCGTTAGATACTACTAAGACTTGCCCTAGTTGATTTTCGATAATACTACGGTATTTTTCATCAAAAATTAATAAATCAGATAATACTCCAATATAACCATGAATATTTTTTATATTAGCGATGATTTCAGGATTTACTTTTCTCGATTTTATTATGCTTAAGGGATAAAATGTTGCTCTACCAAGTTTATGATCTTTTAAAAAATTAATAGCATTAAGGGCAGCATTATCATCATCTACTACTAAATAATTGCTAGCATATCCTAAAGCTACATCAGTAGCTACGACATATTTATCTGGAACTTCAATAAGTTTTCCAATCGTATTATGAATTCCATGAAGTCTTGGATTATTTAAAATATTACGAACCGCAACCGGAGTATTTTCAGCATTTAATATATTATTTTCTAGTATTTCTATTTTGTTTTGAAGTAAAAATAGGGCTTTATTGTTTTCTAATAAGTTGTTATTAGCAGTGCTTCTTTTGACTTTTATTACAAGTAGTTTATCTTTAACATCTTCCCCTTTTTGGCGTTCATCAGCAATACTTGCTTCGATATCCGCCACTTCTTTTTTAGCAACATCGATATTTTTTTGAACTTGCAATTGTTGCTCTTTTAGCTTAAGCAAATTATTATCGATAGCTTGATTATCTACTTCATATTTTTGTCTTTCTAAGGTAATTTGTTTTTCGCTATTTAAAGAGCCAAGATCTTCACTAACTTTAAGTAACTCTTCTCTTTTTTGAGTAATTTTATCTTCAAGTTCTAAATTTTTTAATTTAAGTTTTTCTAATTTACTGTCACTATTAGTACTTTTTAAAGATAATAATTTTGATTTTAATGTTTCTATTTCTGTATTTAAAATGCCAAGTTTCCTATTATAAGAAGTTATATCTTTAACTATTAAAGCTATATCAATACTTTCGAGATTACTTTTTATTTCTTTATATTTTTTAGCAACAATACTTTGTTCTTTTAAGGGCAAGACAGTTTTAGATAATTCTGCAGTAATTAGTTTAATTCGGGTTAAATTTTCCTCGGTTTTTTCTAATTTTTTTAATGATTCTTCTTTTCTTTTTTTATATTTTAAAACCCCTGCAGCACTTTCAAATATCACCCGGCGGTCAGTAGGTTTGCTATTAACAATGTCAGTAACATTTCCTTGAGAAATTATATTAAAAGCGCTAGAACCAGCACCAGAATCAATAAATAAATCTGTAATATCTTTTAAACGAACACGGGAATTATTAACATAATACTCATTTTCGCCGTTAGAATAAACAATTCTTTTTATTTCTACTTCAGCAAAGTCACTATGCAAAGATTTATCAGTATTATCAAATGTTAATGCAACCATTGCCCTTTTTTGAGGCTCACGCGATTCACTACCGCTAAAAATAACATCACTCATCGAATTAGAACCGCGAAGATTTTTTACCGATTGTTCTCCTAAAACCCACTTGACAGCATCTACTATATTACTTTTGCCACTACCATTTGGACCAACAATACCGGTAATTCCAGGATTTATTTCTAAATCCAATTTGTCTGCAAAAGATTTAAAGCCCTGCGCTCGTATACTTTTTAAATACATAAAATATCACCTGCAACTTTTATTGTAAGCATCTAAAGCCGCCATTTGTTCGGCTTCTTTTTTGCTACTACCCTTTCCTCTTCCGTAAATTATATCATCAATTTTTACCACTACTTCAAAAGTTTTCTTGTGAGATTCACCAGTTTCTTTTACTACTTCATATTCTAAAGATTTACGACCAGTTTGAACCAGTTCCTGAAGCCTTGTTTTATAATCAGCATTAAAATCAATATGTTTTTTAATATAAGGAATAATTATAGTGTCAATATAGTTTTTAGCAATGTCAAAACCTTGATCTAAATATATAGCCCCAACTACAGCTTCAAACACATCGGCGATAATTGTATCATTTAGATTATGAATTTGCCCATGCCCTAAACGGATATGCTTATCAATGCCTATTTTTTTAGCATAAGTAGCTAAGGCTTTTTCACAAACATAACTTGCCCGCAGTTTTGTCATTTGACCTTCTTTATAATTTGTATATAAGTAAAAGTATTCACTAGTCACTAATTCTAAAACCGCATCTCCCAAAAATTCTAGGCGTTCATAATTTTTACAACCCTTATGTTCATTAGCATAGCTACTATGAGTTAAAGCTATTTTAAGCAAATTTTCATTTTTTAATTTGATGTTAAATTTTTCTAAAAAGTTCATTATACCAAATCCAATCCTAATCCATTATAACAAATTTTTGGGTATTTGAAAACTAATTTACAAAAGACTAATTTTATAGTAAAATTTTAGTTGGTGATAAGTATTGAAGAAGATATGTATTTATTTAATTAGAGCTTATCAAATAACTCCGTTTCACAGCCATAGTATGTGTCGTTTTACTCCAAGTTGTAGTGAGTACATGGCTCAAGCTATTAGTGAATATGGAGTATTTAAAGGAATAAAATTGGGTATTAAAAGAATCCTTAAATGTCATCCACACGGAGGATTTGGATATGATCCCGTAATAAGAAAGGAAAATAACATTAAATGAATTTAATTAAAAAAATATTTTTGCTAGGAGTTACATTATTTTTAATGACAGGCTGTAGTCTTACCAAAGATAGTTTAGAGGACGCTACAATTTATACTACAGTTTATCCTATTCGCTATTTAACTGAATTTTTATATAGTGATTATGCCACTATTGAAAGTATATATCCTAATGGTGCTGATATACCCAGTTATGAGCTTACTGAAAAACAACTTAAAGAATATGCAAAAAGTGATTTGTTCATATATAATGGATTAGGAAGCGAAAAAAATATTGCTAAAGATATGATTAACATCAATGATAATTTATTAATAATCGATGTGTCTAATGGTTTAAATTATACTCATGGTATTGAGGAATTATGGATGAGTCCTAATAATTGTTTGATGTTAGCTAAAAATATTAAAGATTACTTAACAGAATATTTAGATAGTACAACTATAATCGATTATGTAAATAGTAGATATTCTGAACTTGCAGAAGTTTTATCGATTAAAGATGCAGACTTGCGAGCAATTGGTAAAGAGGCAATGGAAAATGGAACTAATACTTTGATTGTCAGTAATGAATGTTTAAAATACCTAGAAAATTATGGTTTTGAAGTTATCTCGCTCGATGAAGCAACTTTAACAGAAAGCACTTTAAATACTGTAAAGGAAGAATTTGATGATGGAACCTATGATACAATCATAATTCTTGATGATAACTATACTGATAATATAAACAGTATAATTGAAAATTATGAAGCTAATACTATTAATGTTAAATCAATGTCTAGTTTCATTGAGGGTGATAATGATTATTTAACTAATATGCAACAATTTATCGATGATATTAGAAACTTAAGTTTAACTGATTGACAAGCAACTACTTTTATATTAAAATATAGAAGTAGCTTTGGAGTAGTACTCAAGAGGCTGAAGAGGGATCCCTGCTAAGGATTTAGGTCGGCGAATGCTGGCGCGGAGGTTCAAATCCTCTCTACTCCGCCATTTAGAAAACAAAAGACTAGAATTGAAAAACTAGTCTTTTTCTTTTATATTATCGATTATTAAAATATCACTAATACTTTGAGCTTTATTTAGTTTTGCGAGTGTATCGATAGTATATAGATGGAGTGGTATATTATTCTTTTTTAGTTTAGCAATGATAAAATCGTTAATTAAATCAACATTATAAGCAATAAAATCAGGTTTATATAAAGGCAAATAACGTATGTTTAAAAAAGTATTTTGAAAAAATTTGGGTACTTTAGTATTTTTTAAATCCCCAACTAAAACACCACAAGAAATGTTGGGATTTTTCTTTTTATAAATGTAAGAAATCAAAGGATTAAAAGATTTTATAGTATATGGTCCTTGATAATTATTTAAAATATGACTAATAACATCAACTGAACGGAATATGTATTTTGTATTCTTAATTTCAATATCTAGTAAAACTTTACCATTTACTAGTTTTAATACGTCGGATAATAAAGGAATTGTCTCTTGGCTATTTTTAAGTTTCAGGTTTTTAATTTCCTCATAAGCGCAAGAATTAATGCTTTTATCAATTCCACACATTCTTTTTAAATTGCTATCATGAAATACTACAATTTGTTTATCACGAGTCATTTGCAAATCAAATTCGATTGCTAAGTTTTTTTCTAATGCCTGCTTGAATGCCTCTAAACTGTTTTCAGGAGCATATTTATTATGCCAGCCTCGATGAGCTATATAAGTTTTTGAATTCATGTATTCCTCCAAATTTATATATAGAAAAAACCTCTTTGCAGAGGCTTACTTTTAAATTGGTGACCCGTACGGGATTTGAACCCATGTATGCATGCGTGAAAGGCATGTGTGTTAAACCACTTCACCAACGGGCCATTTACATGTATAATTCTATCATAAGAATTATATTTTGTGAACTACTTTTTTGTATTTTTTACAAAAAATGGTGGGCTTGGGGGGACTTGAACCTCCGACCTCACGCTTATCAGGCGTGCGCTCTAACCAGCTGAGCTACAAGCCCATTTAAAAAGGCTAAATACATTTTATAATATTTATAGACATTTGACAAGTACTTTTTTAAAAATAATTTTCTTTTTTGCCAAATGTAATTAGATTATACTATAAATAATGTCGTTTGTAAATATATTTTAACCTATAATTTCCTTATTATAATTAATTACATTATCCATCGATCCGTACCAGTTCCATTTATCATCAACTATGTAAGAATTAGTAATATTTATAATTACTTCTTCGCCGCTATCTATTTGACAATTTCGTCCAAAACCACTGTTTATTTTTTGACAAGTAGTATTTTTTAATAGTTTATATCTACCATTTATTAAATTTGGAGTACTTAGCGTTAATGTTTTAAAGTCACGAATACTTGCAAAATCTAATATAGAAATATTACTACTATCTACTAAAGAAAATATCGTATTCTCTTTAAATGTATTTGCAAAGTTAAATAACATCGTATTTTGTTTGGACATATTACTGGGAATCTGGATTCCAGCATTGCCAAAACCTAAAATAGTTCCACTATTTATTAGTATTTCTCCAGAAACATCAAATGCTGATTTTTGAGCCATTACATATAATGAAACATTACTAATAATTAAATTCCCACCAGTAATATCAATTCCATTTTCTTTATTGCCATAGATAAGCAAAGTGCCATCGCCTTCTAAATACACATCCCCGATTGATTTTATTGCTCCTATAGAAGAAATACCATCACTTAAAATATTAGTGCTGTCTTCAGCAAGATTCAATACTATTTTAGTAGATTTACGATTGTCTATTAAACAATTTTGTTCATTTACTAAAGTAACACTATTAAAATTTAGAGTCACCTCATCTAAAGTATCTATAAAAATTGTGCCATTTTGCAAAATACCTGATATATTATACGTACCCCCAGAATTAATATAAATATTATTATTTGCTATTAAAACATTTTGACTATTAGTTTGAGGTTTTACTCCTAGTTCAATTATTGCAGGGGCTGAAAGTTCTTTAATATTATCTTTTTTACTTAATATAACTGGTTTTAAACCAATTAAAACCAATACCAAAATAATTAAGCCAACAATAGTGATAAGTAAAATGTTTTTAAAAGCTTTCATACTCTCACCTAATTATAATTATAAAGTATATTGGAAAATTTACCAAAAATATTTAGAATACTTGACATTTATTTGGCAATTATTCCAAGAAAAAAAGTCCAACAAGCTGGACTTAAAACACTTAATGGTGTCCCCTTAGGGATTCGAACCCTAGACCCACTGATTACAATTTGTTACCATATTAGTTTTTTATCTAATATTTCTACATATTACTTATTCTATGTAGGTCAGCATATCTTATCAACCATTTAGGTTGTCGAACACTCGTGGAAGTATTATATTTATTCAACTTCTATGCGTTACACTACTTAATAACCTTACGCAATTTATTAAGTTAGCACGGCATTGGCATTTCAGCGTTCACCGTTTTTGCTCGATTTTCATTGTTATATTACTATAACACGCTCCCAATGTGAACATCAAGAGTCAGTTGCTCTACCAACTGAGCTAAGGAGACAAAATTTAAAGTACGCATTAAGTATAACATACTTTTTTAGAAAAAGAAAGGTATTTTAACGTTTTAGCTCGGAAAAGGCATAAACTTGATCTTCACTGGGACGCTCATTAAATTCAATTTTTTGAACTTTTGACACACTTTTACCGACTGCATCGGTTGCAGTATATAAAATCCAATATTGATCTTTGCCATTACTTGCATCTACTTCATGATAAACTTTGTGTTCTACTTCTACACCAGGTTTATCATCTTCAACTTCAAGGTGATCATAATTAATATCTTCGATACTATCGACATAATACGTGCTTTCAAAGAATTTTAAGGTCGGATAAGCAATATCTTCAGGATTATTATAATCATTTAAATAATCACTGCTGTTTGAGTTGAAAATCCATCCATATTTACCTTTATCATATTCAATTTTATACCACTGAGTATCTCCGACAATCTCAACATCTAAGACTCTATAAATTTCGCCTTTTTTTACTTCACCTAAAATGTCAGCGGTAGCACTAGCAGACTCTCGAATATTGATATAATCGTTTTCAACTTCAATGTGCCATCCTTCCTTGATTTTAGCCAAATTGGTACTATTATCGCTGTTTGTAAAATAATAATAAATACCAAAACAACCACCCGCTAATGCTAATATAAGTAAAATTATCCCTAACTTCTTCATTCTCTACTCCTTGAAATAATTCTATCAAAATTAAGATTATTATACAATATCTTAAGATGGAAAAATGCGATTTAATTTAGCTGCTTTTTCGTCTTTATTTTCTTTTAATTGATAGAAATTATCAAGTTTTACCTTGACTACCTTGCCATCTTCGGAGATTGTTTGACTTTTTATTTTATAAGATAAGTCTTCAAAATCATACATTTCTTGACAAACAGCCATAAATTTCTGCATTAGGCTTGGTAAATAAGATTCTAATAATAAAACAGAAGACGAATCGTATTTGACAATATAAAGGGTATCTGTTTCTGCGCTTTCACAAATAATATAAGAATTAATGAAATAACTGCGAAAATATAAATCTCCATAAAATTCAAATTCACCATTTAGGGCATCTTTAGGATTCACTGGAGTGTCATGGGTGATTATCAAAGTGTTTTCAAAGCAATCTTGAGGCTTCAAGGAAGAATTTGAAAAAGGTTTACAAATATTGCCATAAACATCTCTTATTTCATAATCATATTCATCTTTAGAATATTCGTTATTTAAAAAGTAATAAAATGTATCTTGGGACAATATCTCATAACTAAGTTTAATACGGTAGCTTAATAAAAATGTATGCATAATATACACTCCTTTCAAAACATTATTCTATCATAATTTTGAGATTTATGGTAGAATAAATATATAAATGTTAGGAGTGATTAGATGCCAAAGAATAAATATCAAAGAGCTAGTAAGGAAATAAAAAGGAAAGCTCGTAATGAATACTTTAAAACTGAGTTTGGAAACTCTTTAAAGAAGCGTTTGAATAGATTACTTATATATAGTGTTTTATTATTAGGTTTTGCTATTTATCTTGTAATTGACAACATATTAGGAGACAATTCTGTTTCAGTTTATGTATTTGCAGGATTCTTAGCCATATTTGCAGGGATTTTTGTCTATGGTAGGCATTATGTTATAGTTAGAAATATCAATGACTATATGTTAAGTAATAAAAGGTACAAATAATTATTTAAACGCATAATATTTAATATGGATGTGTTTGCCCATTTAAAGCGCTTGAAAAATGAAGATTTTATTTGGATTATATATTTTTTTATTGCTGCATTTGCTATTTTTTCTAATAAACTAGAAAGAGATTATGTATTAAATAAAAATAGCGTTGCATACAAAAAAAGTAAAACAATAAATATAATCCTTTTTTTAGTGGCTTTTTTTATATATTTATATTTTGTTTTACTTTTTACTCAAGACTTAAATAATATGGAAAAGAATTTTAATAACGAAAAATATCGTAATACTTTTTTACAACTTATTGCTGCCCTACTTTTTCTAATCGGGGGAACAATTTACTTATTTGAAGCAATATCTGAAAGAGATATCGAAGAAATTGGATTTATTTAAAATAACGATAAGCTTTATGAGGTTCTAAGGTAACATTATAGTTTTTAGCTAAATCGGAAACTGTAACCACTTGATAGCCTTCGACATATAGATATGGTAATATTTTAGCCATAGCATCAACACTCGAAATATGAATATCATGAAATAAAATAATAGCTCCAGGATAAATATGTTCTAATACATAATTAAGAAGATATTCACCATCTTTATGTCGCCAATCTTCGGTATCGACACTCCAAAGGATAAATGAAGAATCTAGTTCCTCTTTGATTTTGCTATTTAAAGAGCCATACGGTGGTCTAATTAAACTGAATGTTGTTCCGGTGATGCTTTTTAATATCGCATTACTTTGGTCTAATTCCGATTTAATTGTAGCTATATCTTGTCGTTTAAAATTAGTGTGAGCATAAGAATGATAGCCAATTTCATTACCAGAATTATAAACATTTAAAACAACACTGCGATATTTTTCTAAATTATTACCTAGCATAAAAAATGTAGCATGAGCTTTATTGGCGTTCAATATATCAAGCAATTTATTTGTATATGGGCCTGGTCCATCATCAAAAGTAATAGCCACTAATTTTTTATTAGTGTTTATTACAGAGCCATCTTCGTTATTATAAAAACTATCCAAATCGACATTAATATTTAAATAATCCTTTATTTCATTATAATTTACAGTAAGGAAAATATCTTCATTCAAAGAAGGAGTAATTTCATAATCATAATAATAAATGATTAATTCATTATCTTTTAAAAAGTAAACATTTTCTCGATCGTTTTTGCTAATGACATCAGCAATAAAGTTAGGGTATTTCAAATAAACTAATTCTGTTATTTTATTCCAAAATTCTTCTTTCTTATCTTCTTTAAGTAAATCATCAATACTTAGTTCTTCCCCAGTTTCATAATTAAATATTTTACTTTGATATTTATTATCTTTGATGGTTAAAACCGAAGTAATTTCTTTTTTTATGTTTATTTCTTCTACTAGAGATTCATTTTCTAAAGAAGAAATATAATTATCTATTTTAGAACTTCTTACAATATTTTTATCTGTTTTAATAACACTTGTAGAATTTAATTTGGTGTCAGTTGCTAAACTTTTCATGTAAAAAGTTGAAGCAAAAGCTAAAACAATGGAAATTATTAAAATTAAGCATAATATTATATTAGTTAGGATATTTTTGTTTTTTAATTTATACTTCATAGTACTCCTTCTTTAAACATTTTTGATATCTTTATTAGTAAATATAGCAAAACTAATTAAAAGCATTAAAATTAAATACGTTAAACAAACCATTACGCCGTGAGCTATTGTTAAGCCAAATGGAGATGACCCACCGAATAAAAAGACTGTGAAATCCCAATTAGTTGTTACAAAATAATCAAGAACTTTAATATCATAGGAAATGGCAAGGCCATTAATTATTTGGGAAGCAATCATCCCACAAAAAGTTATAGCAACTGCAAAGGCGGTATTGTTTAAAATGATAGAACAAGTAAATGCTAAAGTAGTAAGCAATAATAACTCTGGTAGATTAGCTAATGTATAAAGTCCATAATAACTAAATACGTTTAAAATATCAACGCCATTATGAGCTATATTATAAACTACAGCTGGGATGCTTAAAGAGTCAAATCCTAAAAGTAAGCCGCCGATTAGTAACTCACAAACTAATAAAAATAAAATAATAAAAGGGATTAGCAATATAACTGTTAGATATTTAGCTAAAAGAATTTTACTACGTGAATGTGGGATTGTTAAGAGAGACTTTATGGTTCCACGAGAAAATTCATCACTTACAATACTTCCAGCTATCATGATTATAAAAACAATAATTAAAAATGCATATTCATTATAAAAATTCATAATAACACTACGTAAAGTGCTACTATCATTAGTATCGATTTTTTCTTCTAATATATACTTGTTTTCGTGATAAGCCTTTAATGCAGCTGCATATGTTTCTCTTGGTGAATCTAAATCATACATATAATCAGCCATAGTATAAAGATTATTTTCGATATTGTTAATGGCAGTATTTAAATAATCATTTCCATAAGGGACATTTTCTTCTAAGCGATAATTTAGAAGTTCTAGCTCTTCTTCAGCAATGTATTTTTGCTTATTATAATTAAGTTTATCATCATTACTTAAATTAGCAATTTCTAAGGCTTCATCATAACTAGCAATTAGCATTTCTAGCTCACTTTGTTCTAAGGATACAAAATACCGCCAATCACTTTGATAAACCGCTTGCAAAATGGCCAACATCGATTTATTTAAATTAGCAATTTTTTCTTCATCTGGATTATCACTATGCATTAAAATATAATATTCTGTATTAAGATCCAAATACTTTGTCATAAACACGTTGTACTCCCAACTATCTGAGCTATAGTTTTTAGACAGATTGTAACTATCTAAAAGAGCTAAATTATAAGCATAATCTTCTATGCTGTCAGTTTCGGGATTATAATTATTTATGTAATTGTTAACTTCATTTATATCTATTTCACTAAGTGTTTCAACAGTTTCGAAATCATCAAACTCACGATAAATAACATTTGTTAAAATAACAAATAAAAGAGCTATAATTAAAACGATATAAGTGCTTAGCTTGTGAAATATTTTGTAAATTTCATTTTTTATTAAATTAATCATGCTTCTTACCCCCAGTCTTTTGCAAAAAGGCTTCTTCTAAAGTTAATTCTTCTGGGCGAACCTCATATATATCGATTTTATTTTTGACTAAAGTTTTTATAATTTTGGCTATTTCTTCAGATCCGGCATTGACAATAAAACTCTCTTTTTTTATTTCTTTAGCACCTTTAATTGGTAAGTCAGCTGTGGTACTTACTTTAAATAAAACTCGATTTTCGTTTTTCTTAAAATCTTTAATCGATTTAGCCTCAACAATAATACCTTTATTAATGATACAAACTTTATTGCAAAAACTTTCGAGTTCAGCCAGATTATGACTAGATATCAAAATTCCCATACCATCTGATGCAAGTTTTTTTAAAAGATTTCGCAAGTCTTTAATGCCTTCCGGATCTAACCCGTTAGTTGGTTCATCTAAAATTAAAAGATCTGGAGCATTTAATAATGCTCGGGCAATACCTAATCTTTGGCGCATTCCTAAAGAATACTTACTAACTTTTTCGTGGATACTTTTTTCTAAACCAACATAAGTAACTAATTCCATGATACGACTAGGGGTAATATTGGGATAGCAGTTAGCTACTAATTTTAAGTTTTGATATCCTGTTAAATACATATATGAATCTGGATTTTCTACTATTGAGCCAACTTTAGCAATAGCTTTTACATAATCATTAGTTATATCATATCCATTAATTGTAACAGAACCACTATCTATTTTTTGAAGACCTAGTATTAGTTTTATTGTAGTTGTTTTACCACTACCATTTGGTCCAATAAAAGCTAGGATATCACCACTATCAATGCTAAATGAAACATTCTTTAATATTTGTTTTTTACCAAATGACTTACATAATTTTTTACATTCTAAAACATTTTCCATATTTACCTCTTTATACTATTTTGAAGAGACTATCTTGTCCTTCACTTATATATATAACCTTAAAATTCATATTTTCCTTTTTATCTTTTAAAAGTTTTTAAATAAATTTCTTTAATACGTTCATTAGAGACATGCGTATAGATTCCAGTGGTATTGAGACTGGAGTGCCCTAAAAGCGCCTGAACGGTTTTGATATCAGCCCCATTATTTAGCAAATGAGTTGCAAATGTGTGTCTCAAAGTATGCGGGGTTACATGAGTTTTCAAAGATAAGTCAGAGACTATTTTTTTGATAATACTTTCAACATCTTGGATACTCATCTTATCATGTCTATCGTTTAAAAATAAATATTTACTGTCATTAGCATAGTTGCTATGCAAATACTTATGCAAATAGATTTCAGCATAGTCTCCATAATAAACGATTCTTTCTTTACTCCCCTTCCCCATAATTCTTATAGTTTTATTTTGCATATTGATATCTTTTTTTTGAATATTAATAATTTCACTAACCCGACATCCTGTTGCATAAAACATTTCAATTAGTAAACGATTACGAACTCCCGTTGGAGTAGTCAAATCAATATGGTCTAGTATTTTGGCTAGCTCATCATAACTTAAATAATTGGGAAGCTTTTTTTCTATTTTAGGATTATGAATATTGTTAAAAATATTATTTGTAATTTTACCTATATTAACTAAGTAATTATAAAAACTCCGGGTTGCACTTATTCTTCGAGCGATTGTACTGTTTTTAAGTTTTAAGTCATCTAGATGTTTTAAAAAAGCCCTAATATCATACCGATTAATATTTAAGTAATTTATATTGTTTTTAGTAAGAAAAGAAAAAAAGGCAGCTAAATCTTGGCGATAGCTGTTAATAGTGTTGGCAGAAAAATTTAATTCTTTGTCTAAATATATTAAAAAATTAACGGCTTCTTGAGGCATCTCGATAATCACCTAATTCTTGATTAATTGTAATCATTTGCGATTCTAACACTTTGATTTTCCGGACTAACGAAGCATTTTCACTTCTTAATTCACTTCTTTCTTCTGGAAAAGTGTCTTTAGCACTTATTTTTTCACTATTTTCTAAATATTCTTTTTGGCAAAAAGCAATTTCTTTTTGTAAAAGCATTAATTGTCTAGATAAATAAAGCTCAATATCCAATTCTGAAACAGGATTCATCATAGCTATTTCAGTATCAGTATAAGCGCTTGCTTCAGGATGATTTTGCCGATATTCGGCCACCAAAAGCTTTTCTATTTCCTTGACTATATATTCTTTATCTGCCATAATTCCCCCTAAATTGATGATCTTTCAACTTGTAAAATACTTGCAAAATTTTTACCAGTATTTGCTTGTTGATCACTATCTAAATTAACAAAAGTTATTTCAATATTCCATGTTTGTTCTACTACTGTATCTGTAGTTATTTCATAACCCTCTGCTATGTAGAATCTGCCAGTTTTCTCTGTTATATCAAACCCTGATATATCCCCTACTGTTACATAATCTAAGCCATCAATATGTGTTAATTCATTACCATCTGGATCACTAACAGTTAATAGAAGTTCAGCATTTCTCGTTGGTGTTGAATAGATAAATTCATTAGCAGTTATTTCTAAAAAAAGATCATAATTATGACTTACTGGAACAGCACTATTACTTGTTCTTAATAAGACATTGGCAAATGTTGTTCCTGTTAAACTACCCATACCACTTCCAAAATTTTCTTCAGTTGCTGTAATATTAATCTCTTCACCAGTATTAAATAATAGCCACTCCGTTGTTGCAGTTTGAGCTTTAGCAGTTGGGGCAACATTAGATACTTGAAGCACCGAAAAATAAGCAAATGTTGCACCTGATACAACAGCTATTAAAACTAAAATATAAATAATCATTAAAATATTTCGTGTCTTCTTATGCATAATTATTCCTTTTTTCCCTTCTTATTCTTCAATTTAAGAATAGCATTATTAACTTAAAAAATCAAGATTTATTATTTCTTTTTTAGAATCTTTACAAGCCAAATATAGACTGGAACAAATAAGTTTAATACCAAAGTAAGTGTGCACGTATTAAATAGATTACGAGTTATAAATAGATATAATCCAGCTACTACTAATAATACTATAACCCCTAAATAATAAATATATTCTTTTTGCAAGCTTATTTTTATTTCTTTATAGTTATCAGATATATCATATAAAACATAGACAATGTTTGTTAACACAATTATCAAGTATAGATATGGTAAAACTCGATTATCAGCAAAATTATTATATATTAAATAAACTATTAGAAAAAATAAACTATCAATTCTAATTAAATGAAATGGCTTTTTTATAATTAACTCTTTAGTATATTCATTTTCATATTTAATTTTACGACTTATTTCTCTATTTGCTAGTAATATAAGATATATAAGCCATAAAATTAAACCACAATATTCTATTACTTCAATCATAAATCAACTCTCCCAAACTCACAACCGCAATAATTTTGACGATATAAATTGTATTTTTTACTTAATTCAATGCTTTTTTTATAACCGTCTTTTTTCTTAAAATCACTATATAAATATTTTACACCATAACTGGATTCTAATAAAGCCCCTAATTTATTTATGACCTCACTATTTTTATGAGGACTTACTGTAAGAGTTGTCCCAAAATAATCATATTTTTTTTCTTTAGCAAGCCTCGCAGTATATTCTAAGCGCAATTTAAAACATACTGCACAGCGAGCTCCACCTTCTTTTTCACCTTCTAAACCTACTACAGAGGATCTAAAATCTGCATTAGCATAGTCACAGTCTAAAAATTCTATATGCTTATCAGCAAGTTCTTTTATAAATCTAATTTGTTCTTCTTTGCGATGAAGATATTCTTCGAATGGTTCGATATTAGGATTATAATAAAGAACTGTAATATCAAAATATTTAACTAAAATAGATAATACGGTTGTAGAGCAAGGACCACAACAACTATGAAGTAATAATTTAGGGCGATAATCTAAGCTATTAATTATTTCCATCATTTTATTCTGATAATTCATTTTCCTCACCTGCTTCACTGTTTTCTTTATTTTCTAAAGCCGCAAAAGAAGTGAAAATAATAGTATCTGAATCGCTTCCGGAATAAACCCCATCTAAATGTAAAATTCCTTTTTCGTCTAAATTGGAATAGATTACTTTGTAACGATTTAAATTAGCAAAGTTAACTAAATCAATATAGACTAAATTACCATCATTCATTTTTAAAATAAAGCGACTATCATTAATTGTTACATCATTTTTGACATCCGGACTATATTCAATTTCGCTAATAAGAGAAACAATATCACTATCTATTGTCGATAATTTATTTATCAAATTTTCATAAATATCACTAGGAACATAATTTATTAATGTAGGTAGACCTAATAAAGAATTTGGTATTTCAGCTTCACTACCATCTGCTAAAGCTATTTTATTATTTAAAGCGTTATAAAAAAGAGGACTTGGTTCAGTTACGGTAATAGTAATGGTTCCCAAAAGACTTTTTTTAACACTTGCATCAGTAATAAGATCCAGGTTTGTTACTTTTTTAACAATATTTTTAGAGTTTGTCCGAAATATACTTGGATAATTTTCAATTCCTGCAGCTGTAATAATTTCACTATCACTTACTAAGTTATTTCCCTTAATAACAATATTTTTGATAGGCAAAGTAAAACAATAATAAAAAGCCATTATAATTAAGTATAATGTTAATAAAATAACCAATATAGCTTTTTTATTTAATTTTCGTTTTACTTTCTTTTCTTCCATAACATCACCAAATAACACGTATTTGTTCTAATTGTAATTCTACATTAAACTTTTTATGAACTTCCCTTTTTATTAGTTCAATTAAATCTATTATATCACGACTTTTAGCATTATTAAAATTTATTATAAATTAGCATGTTTTAAGGACACTTTAGCTCCACCGATTGAAGTACCTTTTAAGCCTGCTTGTTCAATTAACTTTCCAGCAGCCATATCTGGAGGATTTTTAAATACTGAACCGGCATTTTTATATTCTAAAGGCTGGGTACTTTTTCTCTTAGCTAAATTATCAGCAATTTCTTTTTTGGCAACTAAAACATCACCTTTAATTCCTTGAAATTGTGCCTCTACAATAATAATTTTTTTATTTTTAAATTCAGTATAGCGATAAGAAAAATCAATGTTTTCCTTAGCAACATCCCTTATTTTATTTTCAGAATCAATTATGGTAACTGATAATAGATTATCAAAAATGCTTGTTCCATATGCTCCGGCATTACCAATAATAGCTCCTCCAAGAAGGCCAGGAATACCGAATAAATTAGCATAATTTGTATAACCGTCTTTAAGAAGATTTTGAATAAATACACTTAGGGAAATACCAGCTTCAACTGTTATAATATCATTTTCAACTTTATAGCTATTCAATTTATCTAATTTTATTATGGCTCCCTCAAAATTATCGTCAGGCAAAATAACATTAGAGCCTTTACCTAAGATATACCAAGGAATATTATTACTATTTAGATATTCTAATAGTTTTCTTAAATCATCTACACTATTTGGAAAAACAACGTATTTAGAAATACTTCCGATACCATAAGTATTATATTTTTTTAAATCAACATTTTCATAAACTTCGCCATACTCATTCATTTTAACAATTCCTTAATTTCTTCATATATAATTGTTGATGATTCCTTTAAATTTAATTTTTCTAAATTGTTTTTTAATTCATTATAACATTTTTGATTATTAACTAACTCATTTATTGATACTTGAATTAAATCTGTTGTAAGATTTTTCTCTTCGAGTAATTCAGCAACATGCATATTGACTAAATCTAGGGCATTATAGTATTGATGATTACCAGCAACATAGGGACTAGGTATTAAAATACTAGGTATTTTTAAAGCAAGTATTTCACTAATAGTACTAGCTCCTGCCCTACTTATAAGTAAATAAGCATCTTTCATTAAGCCAGATAAATTATCAAAGTATGGTACTACTTTAACATTTTTAGGAAAAACGGTATTGGCAACAAAATCTTCATAATAAGATTTACCAGTTACATATAATATTTTATAATTTTCCTTACCAACGATTTGTAAGAAAGCTTTAAATTTTTCATTAAAAGTACTACTACCAAGGGATCCTGCAACAATAATTATTAATTTGTCACTTTCTTTAAATCCTAAAGTTGTTTTGGATATTTTAGGAACACTTAAGGCATTTTCTCCGCAAGGATTACCTGTATAAACTACTTTCCTAGCAGTTTTAAAATAATCTTTAGAGTTTTTGAAAGATACTCCAACTAAGTCAACATATTTAGCTAGCGTTATATTACTCTTGCCGGCGATGCTATTTTGTTCATGAATGAATGTTTTAATACCTAATTTATGGGCAGCTCTAATAACTGGATATGTTACATAACCACCAACACCAATTACAACATCAGGTTTAAATTCTTCCATAATATTTTTACATTTTTTAATAGCTTTCCTGATTAAAAATAAATTTTTAAAATCTCTAATTATTTTTGTCTTACTAAAACCATATATTTCAATAGCTTCATATTTTATTCCCATCTTTGGCACAATATCTTTTTCCATTCTATCATGAGTACCTATATATAAAACTTCTAAGTTTTTTTCTTTTTCTTGAAACTTTTTTATAATAGCTAAGGCCGGATAGATATGACCACCAGTACCTCCAGCTGAAACGATAATCTTCAATTTAATCACCTTTAATATAATTATACACTAAATAACTAAATAATTATAACTTTTTGCACAAAAAACTGATAAACTATCAATTAGCTTGACACATTTATCAGTTTTAATTATTACTATTAATTATTTCTTTTACTCTTTCAATACTTAATTTGGCAACATCCGCTATCTCTTCAACAGATAACTTATCTTTTAAGCCCTTTATCATTTCTATTTTAGTTTGCTCAATTCCAGCATCAACACCTTCATCATAAGCTAGCTTCTTTTCCGTATTATGTATCATTTTTTGTTCTTCATCATGGGTATATGGATAAATAAATCCTTTTTCACTATATTTCATCAGCGCTTCACCATACTCCTTTATTATTTCATCTTCCGGATAAAAACTTGCTAATTCTTCTTCCGTTTTATTTAGCATAAGTATATATCTATACTTCTCTACTTCATTATTATCATAGCAAAATTTCTAAAAGTTGTCCATAAAAATATCGTATGATTTTAAGGTATCATGTGCAGTTATAATAGATGTGTAACATTTATTATAACTGCACACAAGCCCCGTTGCTTGCGACGGGTTGTAGTTGACATAACAATCAATCCTTCCCTACATTAAATACAGTATAACAAACAAAAATTATCTTGTCGAATTATGTATTATAATTAAAAAATTGTAAAAACTACTTACTGTACTATAAATCAATTACAAAAAAGTACTTAATATTTAAAAGTAATCAAAGTGATATCAGATTGAATTTGTCTTATGATATTTTATGTCATCAATGATGTATGTCAGATTTTTATTAGGGTTAATTGTTCCATATATTAGTACATCAATATTTCTTTTTTTAAAACTTTCAATTACCAAATTATTGCTTATAGCATCAAGTAAACAAATAAAATCAAAGTTATAACTACTATCACTATTTAAAATATAATTTAATACTCCCAGCTTATATTTTTTACTTATCTTTTTTATTTTTTCTATTACTTTGGTATCA
>ULQS01050680.1_pt1 | contig 22908 bp, 19 predicted proteins | sample 1954751 | NCBI WGS metagenome assembly ULQS01 (sample SAMEA4835662, study PRJEB28245) | human gut metagenome | biome: gut microbiome; material: fecal sample | place: Denmark | collected 2008 | reverse complement strand
ATCCGATACTCATACCTTTTAATCAAAAAATAGGAAGTAATCGGATTGAAAATCCTTATACTTAATTCCGGCAGATTATAAATCAGCCGGCACATTAGTCTTGCTGTTACATACCATAGTTTTGAAAACCTAAAGATTGATGTTTGACAATAAGCCACAAAGCATTTGACTTTAACTACTCTAACTCCTTTAACTCCTTTAACTCCTAAAAAATAAAATGATCACCACAGGCATCTTCGGGGGCTCTTTCAACCCCATACACAACGGACATGTAGAGCTGGCGCGCCAACTTTTGGCGAGCGCAGGGCTCGATGAAATATGGTTTGTCGTGTCGCCGCAGAACCCGTTTAAGCGTGCTGCCGACCTGCTTGACGACGACATGCGCCTAAAGATGGTAGAGCTTGCGCTCGAAGGCGAGCCGCGCATGCATGCCTCCGACTATGAGTTTCGCATGCCCCGTCCGTCGTATATGTGGCACACCCTTCAGTCGATGAGCCGCGACTATCCCGACCGCCGGTTCGTTTTGCTCATCGGTGCCGACAACTGGGAGCGCTTCAGCGAGTGGTATGCCTGGCGCGACATCCTCAGCCATTATCGCATTGTGATATATCCCCGCGGCGGTTCTGCCGTAGACGCAGCGTCGCTGCCCGAAGGAGTCAGCCTCGTAGACACCCGTCTGATAGACATCAGCAGCACACAGGTAAGGCAGCTCATTGCCGCCGGCCGTCCGATAAACGGTCTTGTGCCCGACAGCGTGGCCCGATATATAAGCGACAACGGTCTGTATGCTCCTAAAGTTTAAGTCGGTGGATAACATATCGGAGCTGTTTTTCCGTAATTCTTATATTGTTCTTATTGCATTGCTAATTGTTAAAACACAGCATGAAATAGGTAAAAACTCAGGACAAAAATATTTTTCATTCTAGAAAATCAACTTATAACGTATGTTAAAGATGATGGCATTGATACCACGTTTCTTTAACATACGTTTATTTTTATACCTGTTTTCAACATCAAAATCAGCCCTTTTTAGTTCACAAATGCCTGCTTTTAATGTCGTAAACGTATGCTTTTGTGATGCTAAACCTATCGTTTACGGGTGAAAAGTGGCCGAGTAATGTTTTTTAACTATTGCCTATTTGCTTCGTAATCTTACTAAAAGGCAATATATCAACACTTTACCGGAAATGTCAATTTTGTGCAATTTTTCGCACCAAACCACGGTTTCGTGATGAGCATGGCAATTCTGGAGAGGTTAAAAGTTTATTTTAGTAGTTAAAGGAGTTAGAGTAGTTAAAGAAGTTAAAGTCAAATGTCTTGTGGATTAAAAACAAACGGCATATACCAACAAAGCTAATGTGCCGGCTGATTTGTAATCTGCCGGAATAGCGTATCAGGATTTTCAATCCGCTTGCTTCCTATTTTTTTGATTAATATGTATGAATTTCGGATCACAGATCCTGATATTCGATGCTGTCGAATTTTTCGCTGCGCTCAACAACACGTGCATATCCGACAGAACAATAGCCTTGTTGCTATCTGTGCTTACGGATATGTAGCAGCAAGACTATTGTTCCGGCTGATTTGTAATCTGCCGGAATGGCGTATCAGGATTTTTCAATCCGCTTACTTCCTATGTCCCGGTTACGAAAGCGAAGATATTAAGGTTGCATTATCGGAACTTAATTGAAAAAACAGGCGTAGAGCGCAATGAAAATTAAAAAATAAAAGTGAAAAATCCAAATGCTGAGTGGTTGATCAGAAGCCACAAAACATTTGGATTTTTCACTTTTCACTGTTCGTTTTTCACTTACACTTACGCGTTCTCTCCGATAATCTCTTTTGAACGTTTGAGGGCAGTGCTTATGTGGTCGCAGATGTTCTCCTTGCCTATAAGCTCGTTGAAGCCAGACCTTTCTAGTACGGCCCGGACATTGCTGTTTACGCCCGACAGCACTATCTCGATGCCCTCCTTGCGGCTCATTATACAGAGATTCTTCAGGTTGTGTATTCCCGTTGAGTCGACAAAGGGCACTTTTCTCATGCGTATCACCCTCACAACAGGACGGTCGCCGAACACGGCCATCACCTCCTCAAACTTGTTACCGGCTCCGAAGAAGTAAGGACCGTTAATCTCGTACACCTCTACGCCTTTGGGTATAGTGAGGTGCTCAAGGTTGCCCTGCTCGATGTCAAGCTCGTCGTTGGGGTCAATCTCGTCCATAATCACCTTTACGTCAGTGGTTTCGGCCATGCGCTTCATAAACAGCAGGCAGGCTATGAGCAGGCCCACCTCGATGGCTATGGTGAGGTCGAATATTATGGTGAGGAAGAACGTTATCAGCAGCACTGCCACATCGCTCTTGGGATTCTTCATAAGCTCTGTGAACGAGCGCCATCCAGACATGCCGTATGACACTATCACCAGCACTCCTGCCAGGCAGGCCATGGGGATATACTGCGCAAGCGGCATGAGGAAGAGGAATATCAGCATGAGCACGGCAGCGTGTATGATGCCCGCCACGGGCGTGCGTCCGCCGTTGTTGATGTTGGTCATTGTGCGCGCTATGGCTCCCGTTGCCGGTATTCCGCTAAACAGCGGCGATGCCAGGTTGGCAATGCCCTGGGCTATAAGCTCGGTGTTAGAGTCGTGATGGTCGCCCGTGACACCGTCGGCAACGGTTGCCGACAGCAGCGACTCTATGGCTCCCAGTATGGCTATGGTGAATGCCGGCGACACGAGGCTCTTTATTGTCTCCCATGTCATCTGCGGCACCTGTGCGTCAGGCAGTTCGCTGCTAATCGAGAATCTGTCGCCAATGGTCTCTATCGACGTCACGCCGGCAAAGTTTTTCAGCATCAGCGCCGCCACCGTCATCACGATTATGGCTATCAGCGAGCCGGGAATCTTCTTGCTGAAGCGCGGTGTTACGGCTATCAGCAGCACGCTTGCCACGCCGATAATGGCGCTCCACATGTCAATGGTGCTTATGTTGGCGGCGTAGGCGCCCCACTTCTCGATGAAGTCGGCAGGCACATCTGTTATGCTAAGGCCCAGCAGGTCTTTTATCTGCGTGGTGAATATGGTTACGGCTATTCCGCTCGTGAAGCCCACTATGATGGGGTAGGGTATATACTTGATGATTACTCCGAGGCGCAGCAGGCCGAACAGGATGAGGAATGCGCCGGCCATGAGCGTGGCTATGGCAAGACCCTCCATGCCGTACTGCTGTATTATACCGTAGATGATGATGATGAAGGCGCCCGTGGGTCCGCCTATCTGCACCTTGCTTCCGCCAAACACCGACACGATAAGTCCGGCCACGATGGCGGTTATTATGCCCTGCTCGGGAGTTACGCCCGACGCTATACCGAAGGCTATGGCGAGCGGCAGGGCCACAATGCCTACTATTACTCCGGCCATGATGTCTGCCATCAGCGTCTTGCGGTTATAGCTTTTCAGCGTTGACAGCAGGCGCGGCCTGAATGCAAAAGGTTCCATTTGTTCTGATTTGTTGTTATTCTGAAATGTTATTTGTTTTAAAGAAGTCGCAAAGGTACAATGTTTGCGTTACATTACAAAACATTTTTTATGCTTTTTTAGTTATTTGCGCCGTTGCGTTTCATTCTTTTGCGCATTAAACGTATCTATATATAATAAAATATGTGTGATTTATCTTTGCCGCATTCGATTTGCGGTGCATTTGCATTGCAGATACAATAAAAAGATGTAATTTTGCCAAAAATATTTAGAATTTGATGAAAATACTGAATCTGGCAGGACGTGTGTTCACCAATATCTTCAAGCCGATAAAAGGCAATGCCGCTTTCTTTGTATTCATGTATGTGCTCGGCATCGTGTGCACTTATGCCGTAGTGCCCGACAAGCGCGGATATCACGCATGGCCGCTTGCGCCCTACGAGCTGTTCTTCGATGTGAGCATAATCTGCGTTGTGCTGTGGCTCTTGCCGCGCAGCGTGGCCAAGTGGCTGAAGCGTTTTATCTACGTATTCTTTTACATGATAGTGCTTGTCGACGTCTATTGCTTCGTGAAGTTCGACACGACGATAACCCCCACGATGCTGCTGCTCGTGGGCGAGACCGACAGCCGCGAGGCGGCAGAGTTTCTCGAGTCGTATCTCACGGGGTCTGTGGTGTTCAGCCGTCTGGGCTGGGTGCTGCTAGTGCTGCTTGCCCATGTGGCATGGGTGCTGATATGGCACAACCGCCCCAAGTGCAAGGCCTGGCTGGAGGCCAAGACCGGCATGGCTTTAGGCGTGCCCGGATGGTGGCGCATGGCTGAGCCGTGGCTCGGACTGCTGTTCCTTGTGATGTTTGTGGTCAGCACGGTCAAGTGTTTTGCCGACAAGACGGCCTTTGTGCGCCTGATGTCCTACGACAACATAGGGCAGGTGGAACACGAACTGACCAAGAAGGAGAAGGCCCAGCTGTATCTGCCCGGCTACCGTCTTGTGTTCAGCATATATGCCAACGAACTTACGGCCAAGCAGGTGAAGACCCTGGTGGAAAATATCGACAAGGCAAAGGTGGACAGCTGCTCGTTCCGCAGCAAGAATATCGTGCTGATAATAGGTGAGAGCTACAACCGTCATCATGCCGGATTGTACGGATACCATAAAGACACCACTCCAAGACAGGAGGCACGCGCTCAGAAGGGCGAGCTGATACCGTTCAGCGACGTTGTGGCGCCGTGGAATCTTACGAGCTTTGTGTTCAAGGCTCTCTTCTCGCTCTATACAGTGGGCGACAAGGGCGAATGGTGCGACTATCCGCTGTTCCCCGAGCTGTTCCGCAAGGCAGGATATCATGTAACGTTCCTTACCAACCAGTTTCTGCCTCAGGCTAAGGAGGCTGTCTACGACTTCAGCGGCGGCTTCTTCCTGAATAATCCGCAGCTGAGCCACGCCATGTTCGACACGCGCAACACGAGGCTTTACCGGTACGACGACGGACTGCTGGGCGACTATGACAGGCTGCAGCGCAACAACGGAGAGAACAACCTGATAATATTCCATCTGAAGGGGCAGCACGTTGACTATCGTACGCGCTTCCCGAGAGACCGCAGACACTTTAATCCGGAAGACTACGACAGGCCCGAGCTCAAGCAGAAAGAGCTGCGCGTGCTTGCCGACTACGACAACGCAATATTGTATAACGACTCGATTGTCGACCAGATAATTAAGCGCTTCGAGGACGAAGATGCCATCGTGGTGTATGTGCCCGACCATGGCGAGGAGTGCTATGAGGGCGACGTACACTTCTACGGCCGTATGCACTCTACCGAGATAACGGCGCGCCTGGCACGCGAGGAGTTCGACATTCCGTTCTGGATATGGTGCTCACACAGCTTTATGGTTGGTCATCCGTCGCTGTTCAACGACATAGTGAAGGCCAAAGACCGCCGCTACATGACCGACGCGCTGCCGCATCTGCTGCTGTATCTGGGCGGCATAAGCTCGCCCCACTATCGCGACGACCTGAACGTGCTGAGCGACGGGTATAACGAAAAGAGACCAAGAATGTTAAAGAACACTACCGACTATGACAAACTCGGCGTTGAAGACTGACGCGCAGGCCGCCGCAACCGGTGAGGTGCGGGCAGCGCGGCAATGGCGCCGTGACAAAAATAACTTAAGACAATGAAAAAAGAACTGCTGAGCATGGCTGAGTCGAAGGCCCTCAGGGGCATAGCCATACTGGGAATAATTCTTCACAACTACTGCCACTTTCTGGGCTTTGCCGTAAAGGAGAACGAATACACCTTCACGGCATCTAAGCCGAGACAGCTGCTTGAGCGCATGCTGACGCTCGACGACAATCTGTTTATACACGTTATGTCGTTCTTCGGACACTACGGAGTGCCCGTGTTTCTGTTTATCAGTGGCTTCGGCCTCGTCTACAAGTATGAGCGCAGCACTCCGACGAGAGTAAGGGCGCTGCCCTTCATCGGCTTCCATTATGCCAAGCTGCTGCGCCTTATGTTCCTTGGCTATATAGGCTTTGCCGTGGTGAGCTATCTCCATCCGCACGGCTATCACGGCTACACCGTGGGCCGCGTCATAGCCCAGCTGCTGATGTATATCAACCTGATGCCCGACCCCGACCACATCATAAAGCCCGGGCCTTACTGGTATTTCGGACTCATGCTTCAGCTCTACATCGTCTACCGTCTTGTGCTCTATCGCCGCAGTTCGGCTGTTACGCTGGCTCTGATAGTGCTGTGCACGGCTGTCCAGGCATTTTTCCCTCCGTCGGTTGATGAGGGAGGCGAGATTCTCAACCGTATACGTTACAACTTTATAGGCGGCATGCTGCCCTTTGGTGCCGGCATACTCTATGCCCGCCACGGCCGCAACCTGCCATTGCCGATAAATCTCACCATAGTAGTGGTGTCGGCATTCATCGTGTTCATAGGCAGCTTCTATTTCTGGTCGTGGCTGTTTGTGCCGCTGTTCATCGTAACCGGAGCCGTTGCCACCATGAAGCTGATACCCGACAAGGCACTTGCCCCGTGCGTATGGTTCGGTGCCATATCGTCGGCGCTGTTCGTGATGCACCCCATCACGCGCGAGATAATTATAAAGATGTCTTACCGCGGATATATCTACACCGGACTGATCACGTATATCGTTGCGTCGATACTTCTGGCATGGCTGTTTAAGCTGATGTTCCGCTATATTCCAAAACCAAAGCTGAAGATATGATAAAAGCCATAAACCTTTCGGACATAAGCCGCTACCGCAGCGAACTGATGGGACTGGCCATGATATTTGTCATGCTGTTCCATGTGTGGATGCCCAAGAGCAATCCGATGTACGGCTTTGTGAGATGCGGAAACGTGGGCGTTGACATGTTCCTCTTCCTCAGCGGCATAGGCCTGTGGTATGCATGGAGCAAGAAGCCAACGCTGAAAAACTTTTTCTGGCGCCGCTACATACGCATCTATCCGGCATGGATACTTATGGCCTGCCTGTATTACATTCCGGCGTTTATCAACACTCCCGGCGGAGGCTACAGCCGCAACGTGCCCGACCTTGTTGCAAACATCCTGATAAACTGGAGCTTCTGGCGCATTGACGACCTGACGTTCTGGTTTATACCTGCCATAATGATGATGTACACCTTTGCCCCGGCATACATGAAACTCATAGAGAAGCATCCCGAATACCGTTGGCTTGCGGTGGCCGCTATGGTTCTTGCCGTCATGGTGCAGTATTATCCGCCTGTGCATAAGGCTGTAGGGCATGTGGAGATATTCTTCAGCCGCATACCTATATTTCTTATCGGCATCAACTGCGGTGCGCTCGTAAAGGGCGGACGCAGCCTCGACGGCTCGTCGCTGTGGCTCGTGCTGCTGATTTTTGTCATGAGTCTGGCTATGTGCGTGGAGTTCGAGGAGTCGTGGCGAGGCCGTTTCCCGCTGTTCCTTGAGCGCATGGTCTACATTCCGCTCACCGTGTCGATGATATTGCTGCTTGTGAAGCTGCTGTGCCATACGCCCGCCATTATCTGCCGGGCACTTGCCTTTGTGGGCACGGTAAGCCTTGAGCTTTATCTCATCCACATACAGTTTGTCATGAAATACATAACCCCCTACAAGCTGGGTTACTGTCTTACGGCTCTTATCATGATAGCCGTTTCTCTTGTACTTGCGTGGCTGTTGCACCGACTTGTTTCGTTCGTGATAGGATTCTTGCCGAAGAACATATAGCGGTCAACGGCATGTGACGGATATTGATAATGCATGGCACTGACCGGGCGGCCTGAGGCATATGGCCCTGCGGGGAGAGCAAGTCTTCGGCCTGGCCGGCAAAATGAAATTAAAAACGAGAAGTAATGAAAAGTAATCTGTTAAAACTGATACGTCCGCACCAGTGGCTAAAGAATGTGTTTGTGATGATACCCATGTTCTTCGGCGGCAGTCTGCTCGACCCGTCTGACATAAGGGCATCGGTCGTAACGTTCTTTGCATTCAGTTTCATTGCGTCGTCGGTCTATTGCTTCAACGATATTATCGACGTTGAGGCCGACCGCCGCCATCCCGTTAAGTGCAAGCGTCCAATAGCATCAGGCGCCATAAGCGTCAGGAGTGCCTGGGCCCTTATGGCTCTAATGTTTCTGCTGTCGGTTGGAACAGTGTGTCTGCTCGATACATACAGCCATGTTATAAATGTAGGACTGGTAATCCTTATTTATTATATTCTGAACATTCTTTATTGTTCTAAGCTGAAGCAGTATGCCATTGTAGATGTCTGCATCATAGCTTTCGGATTTGTGCTGCGCGTGCTTGCCGGAGGTTTTGCCACGGACATAGCCCTGAGCAAGTGGCTCGTGCTGATGACCTTCCTGCTCACTCTTTTCCTCTCGTTTGCCAAGCGGCGCGACGATGTGCTGCGCATGAACGAGACGGGAGAGCCGCCGAGAAAGAATACTATAAGGTATAACCTTACCTTCATAAATCAGGCAATAACCATCACGGCGTCGGTGACGCTTGTATGCTATATCATGTACACCGTGTCGCCAGAGGTGGTAAACCGTTTCCATTCAGACCTGCTTTATCTCACTTCGGTTTTCGTGCTGCTCGGACTGTTGCGCTACATACAGATAACCGTTGTTGACAAGAAGAGCGGCGACCCTACAAAGATGATGCTCCGCGACAGGTTCACGCAGTGCGTGGTGCTGCTATGGGCGCTTACGTTCCTTGTGCTGATATATGTAATAAAGTAAGGACAATAGCTGATTTAAGCGTATAAAGCATTTCTTGTGATTTAGATTATGGACAGTTCTTTAAAGATACACGCCTTTGATTTCGACGGCACACTGACCAACCGCGACACCCTTCTGGAGTTTATAAGGTTCGTCCGTGGTGACAAGGCTTTCTTCCTTTGCATGCTGCGCTATCTGCCGTTGCTGTTGCTAATGAAGCTTGGTCTTTATCCCAACTGGAAGGTAAAGCAGAAAGTCTTTGCCCATTGCTTCGGAGGGATGAAGCTCGACGAGTTCAACAAATGGTGCGTGCGCTTTGCGAGTGAGAACATTTCTTTATTGCGGCCAAAAGGCATACAGAAGATTAACGAGGTGCTTGAGGAAGGCTGCAAGGTGGTTATTGTAAGCGCGAGTATAAACAACTGGGTGGAACCGTTCTTTGCCGGACTTGACGGCGTGACGGTCATCGGCACCATGATAGAGGAACGCGACGGGGTTGTTACGGGGCGTTTTATCTCAAAGAACTGCTATGGCGAAGAGAAAGTGAGACGCCTGATACAGCTTTATCCCGGTCGTAATAGCTATTGGCTTGCGGCTTATGGCGACAGCAGGGGCGACTTCGAACTGCTTGACTTTGCCAACGAAAGCCACTATAAGCCTTTCAGAAAATAGCCTTTGTCGCTTTCGTGGCGGTGAGACTGCCGCTAATAGACCGGCATGCCTGACGGATTGGCATGATGCTTGGCTGACGCAATGAGGGACATTAGGCTGTCAGGGATTTTGGATTTTAGAAAATATAAACAAACGATATGAAGAAATTTTTCAGAATGTTTAAAATAAGGCGCGAGGAAATGGCCGCGTCGGTCTGCGCTCTCTGTGTGCTGATTGCTCTGCACGCAATGATGATAAGCAAGACCTTCAATACGTTTCTGCATACAGGCGGGGCGCACTGGAATATATTTATAAAGAACTTTGTAGTGTCAGGATTCGACCCGATAACCTATTCTATGGTTACGTATTGGGAAGCCAACTATAATGTTTACCGCCATCCGTTCCTTTCGTTCATGGTCTGGCCGCTGTCCTTGCTCGACGGATGGCTGATGGATATGACAGGGCTAAACCTTGTGCAGTTTATAGTGGCTGTTCCGCTCCTGTTCTTTGCATTCTATTCGTTTATATTCATCTTCCGCATCTTCCGCGACATAATAAAGATACGGCGTTTTGAGGCCACGGTGCTTTCGGCCATGCTGTTCTCGTTTGCGTATGTCATGATAGCAGCCGTAGTGCCCGATCATTTCTGCGTGTCGATGTTCCTGCTTGTGTTCGCGTTGTATATATCAGGCCTGAAAATGCAGAACGGCACAAGGTTAAGCATCTGGCAGACGGTATTGCTGTTCTTTGTTACGGCCGGAGTGACGCTTAGCAACGGCGTGAAGATATTCATATATGCGCTCTTTACCAACGGAAAGAAGTTTTTCCGCATCAAGTATCTGCTGCTTGCCGTGCTGCTGCCTTCAGCCCTTATATGGGTTTTTGCACGATGGGAATACCGCACTTTCGTATTGCCTAAAGAAAAGGCACGCCACGAAGCACGGCTGAAAAAGAGTGCCGAGACACGTCAGAAACTGTTCAATGCATTTGCCGACACAACGTCGCTGAAGGACAGTGCCGAGATAAAAAAAGCCTTTGCAAAGGAGATGAACAAGCGTGTGAAGGCAAAATATGTGAAAGACCACCAGAAGGCATGGAACAAGCATACCGGCAAGCCGATGGGCAAGGGCGAATTTATCAAGTGGACAGACATTTCTACATCGCGCTCTGAAACGGCTGTAGAGAACCTTTTTGGCGAGTCTATACAGCTGCACGACCAGCATCTGCTGCAGGATACGCTGCGCAGCAGGCCGGTGATAGTGCCTTACAGCTGGATTATCAACTACGTGGTTGAGGCTGTCATTGTTCTGCTGTTTATCGGCGGAATATGGTGCGGACGCCGTTCGCGCTTCCTTTGGATGGCTTTGGGCGGTTTTGCTTTCGACATGTTCCTGCACATGGGACTTGGCTTCGGCATCAACGAAGTGTATATAATGGGTGCCCACTGGCTGTTTGTAATGCCTATGGCAATGGCATTTGTGGTGAAACAGGCCGAGAACGGAAGATTCAGAACATGGCTGCGCGTGCTGCTCGTTGTGCTTACGCTGTGGCTTTGGGCATATAACGGTATTCTGCTTGCAGGCTATCTGCTGGGATAAACGGCAGCAGCCTGTGAGGATAACGGTCTGACTGTAAGGTTGGTTTAACGCTTAACGCAAGAGATTTTATGAAGGTATCAGTGCTTGTGCCCGTCTACGGGGTTGAAAAGTATATTGAGCGTTGTGCTGTTTCGCTGTTCGAGCAGACACATCGCGACATGGAGTATGTGTTTGTAAACGACTGTACTCCAGACCGCAGCATAAGCATCTTGCGCTCAGTCATAAAGCGTTATCCTGACCGTGCGCCGCAGGTGCGCATAATAGACAATGAGGTGAACCGCGGAGTGGGGGCTACGCGTGCCGTGGCCATTGCTGCCGCAACAGGCGAATGTATCATGCATGCCGACAGCGACGACTATATGCCCCCGCGGTCTGTAGAGCTGTTGTGCGCCGAGATGGAGCGCAGCGGTGCTGATGTGGTAGACGGGGCGTGGCAGCGCTTTACGTCGGCAGGATTATCAGAGCCAATGCTTCCATGCCAGAGCCGCGACACCAGGCGCTATCTCTCGCTTATGCTGTGCCAGAACATAGTGTCAAACCGCATGTGGGGACGGCTCTTCCGCCGCAGTCTGTATACCGACCACGGCATAACCCTTGTGCCGGGAGTAGACTATAGCGAGGATTATTCTATAATGACGAGGCTGATGTTCTACGCCAAGCGCTCGTTTATCAACGATGTTGTTTATTATTACAGCGACGAAAACACGGCTTCTTATACACATACACGTTCGGAACGACATCTGCGTTCATATCTGAAGGCAAACCGCATAGTGCTTGATTTCTTTACAGAGAACGACTCGCGCCGCGTGTATGCCGTGCCTTTGCAGCTGGGCATGATCAATGCCTTGCGTTGTGTGCGCACTGACGGATATAGCTTTGACGAGGCTTACGGCCTTCTGCCTTATCGTCCGTCAGGACCGCTGTTCAAGATGCTTGCCGCAATGTTCCGTGGGCGTTGCCCTTTCAGTATAGCCAATTTCGCATATCTCACGGCGCGAAAGATATGCAGTCGTTTCTTTTAGTCTAGACACCAATCTGTTATTAAACAGCACATTATTTTATATATTTTGTGCATTCATGCTTTCATCGTCTTTTTGTCCGCTATTCTTGCCATAGCCGCAATCAAACGAGAATCCGCTCAATATAAAGCAAAAATGCCGACCGAGTCCTAATGGCAGATTTGGGCTTATCGTCTTTATCGCTTTTTCCTGTTCTTGACAAACTCGATAGCTTCATTCAGAATCTCGGCATGCGCCAGTCGCATTATCGCAAGATAAAGAACGGCGGCAAGGATAAAGCGGCAGATAAGCAGCAGCCATAGGTTGGATATTGGAGCTGTAAGTGGCCACACCGCAGCCATGACCGCAGCCGCTGAAATCATGAACGGGCATATATCGCGCATTATCTCTATAGTCCGTATGCCTGTAAGCTTGTTTAAGAAATACTGCCATATGCCGATAAACACAATGTTTCCGGCTGTATATGCCCACACCATTGCCTGCATGTCGAACTTGGCGAATGCCACGACGATGGCTATCTGTATGACAATCTGCACAACGGTGCACCACAGGTATATGTCGCTGCGTCCGCGGCTTATCATAAGGTTCTGATACAGAGTGTAAAGCGGCATGAAGGCTCCGCCGATGCATAGAATGCGGAGCAGTGGCACGCTGCTTAGCCACTGCTCGTGGATGGTCAGCAGGATAAACTCTTCGGCCACCATGGCAAGACCGAACATGGCAGGAAAGGAAAGCATGGCCGTGAGGCGCATCATCTTGCGGAACACGCGGCGTTCACGCTCGTTGTCGCCCGTAACCTGTGCCATTACCGGCTGTGCCACCTGCGCCATCGTTCCGCTGAGAAACGAATAGGCCATGGTGTTCCATTTGTTGGCCTGCGTAAAGCTTCCCACAGCCTTTATGGGGTAGAGGCGTCCGAATATGAACACAAGGATGTTGCTGTTGAGCGTGTTGATAATTGACGTCAGCAAAATCTTCATGCTGAAGTTAAGCATTTTCTTTATTGGCCGCAGGTCTATGTGGAGCGTAGGATGCCATGGCGTGTAAAAATAGCGCCCTATGTTGATTATGGTGATATATATAATCTGTTGCCATGCCAGGCTCCAGTAAGACTGTCCGTTTATTGCAAGCGCCACTCCCACTATGCCTGATGTCACCAATGCCGCAAATCCTGTCACGGTGTTCTCCTTTACCATGAGGTTCTTGAACATGTATGCTCCGTGGGCAATGCCGAACGACGATATAACAAAACTTAGAAAGACGAAGCGCGACAGCTCGGTCAGTGCTGGCTGATGGAAAAACAGCGATATGAGCGGGGCGCAGAAGAACAGAATGGTGTAGATGCTGATGCTTACGATAACGTTGAACCAGAACACCGCATTATAGTCGCGGCTTTCAGGATGCTTCATGTTTGTCAGTGCCTGAGTGAATCCGCTGCTCTGCAGGTTGCCGGCTATTGCGGTGAATATGGTCAGCACGCCTACCATTCCGTAATCAGACGGTGTAAGCAGCCGGCCAAGGAATATGCCGAATATCAGGTTTAAAATCTGCGTGGAGCCATTGTTCATCAGCCCCCATATCAGCCCTTTGGCTGTTTTCTCTTTTAATGTTTCCATTCTATAGGTTCTTGATTCCGTGAGCCGGCAGTCCGGCAGCTTCTCCGGCCGTGTATGCCGCCAGAACAAAGACTTTCGTCCTTGCAGCGTTCTCAATGTTCTTTTTCCTTCCACCGGTCAATGTCTTCAGCTGCCATTCAGAAACTCCGACGTCCGTCTTGTTTCTGAACAGCCTTTTCATTGCCTGGTAGAATATTATGAATTTATTGCAGTCTTTCATTTCAAACAGCTTAATCTTTTGCCTTCAATATAGGCAAAGCCATTTTTCACTTAATGCAAAGATAGTGCAAACTGCTCGAAAAGCAAAATAAATGCAGATGAAATGTTGTTATTTCGCAAGCCCGGATACGGCATTGCAGCTGTGGTATAGCTTGTGTTTAAATCAGAGTCAGATTGCTGCCGTTATGTGCGTTTTGCTTACATATTGGATTTTAATAACGCTTCTAAACTGCGTTATTTCAAAAATAAAATCTTTTGTCTGTAAATATTGCCTGAAAACGCGTGCAAGTATAACTTCCTGATTGTTAGAGCCTTTAATCGTATGTGTGTCAAAGTGTGCAATTTCTCCCGTCATTTTCAGGCTTAAAACATATGTTTTTTCACCAAAATATGTATTAATTTAAGCCCTCAAAAGCCGTGTTTTAAGTCGTAAAAGGCATTGTTTCAGCATGTAAAACGTGCCATTTTGATGGGCATAGTAAATAATTTTTTATTTTTAAAGCCTGTTCCGTTAATTTTGTTTTCTATTTTGCCTGAAAATCATGACAAAACTTAAATGACATAATGTGCGCTTTTCTGCCTGCAAAGTTACAAATGGATGCCCGATAACTTTTAACATGTTTATTATTGTTACGTGATTTTCAGTGTCATAAAGATGTTACGTTCAGCTTTAAATGTAAATATTTTTCGGACTTATGCCAGCCTTCTTTCTCGCCGCATTATCAGGCGTTTTTGCTTCTGATTTTTTTACATAGATATACTTTATATTTATGCAGCTGCATGATGTGTTTTTGTTCCCTTATTAAGCATCTCTATTGTCAGGCCCATTCAGCAGCTCTTGATATTAATCAAGGCTTTACACCTATTTATATATATAGGGCGTTAATTTTTTTAGTGTTTTGATAATTTTTCCGTATCATTTTACTGCTTTTCTGCCTGGTGCTTTTTGTTGTTAAAATGACAATATTGACTTTTGTTTTTTATTGACCTGTCATGTGTTTGAAAATAAAAGAATAATGTCCGTTTTACACTTAAATTTGCAGAAATATGAGCAGCAATAATTATTGCCATGATATAACGGGGCGTATAAGGCGCAAAGTTTTCACATCGAAAAATGCCGGATAGTTTTACTTTGCATAATGTTATTATATAATCTTTTTAGTTGTCACGAAGGTATGCAATAGCCTAAAAAAGGAAAAAACAAAGAAAAAACGACTAAGTCATTTCTATAAAAGAACAATTTATGCATAAAAATTGCATCTTTATAGTTAATATTTATTAAATAGGTCTTTTGGTCTGAATATTTATCATAAACAAATATTTTTATGCATTTTTTCTAATAAAAAAGTTAGCGCGTTACAAAATTATTACTAACTTTGTCCAAGTTAAAACAGTAAAATTGCATTAATAATGAAAAAATTTTTATTATCAATTGTTTTTGCACTAGGAATATTGTGTTCTGCAAATGCGCAGTTACCGTCTGTAACACTTAAAGACATTAATGGTAAGACAGTGAGAACAGACACGTTGTCAAACAATGGCAAACCTTTCATCATTGATTTCTTTGCCACATGGTGCAAGCCTTGCAACCGTGAGCTGACTGCCATCAGCGAAGTTTATGACGAGTGGCAGGAAGAGACCGGCGTAAAGGTGATAGCCGTTTCTATTGACCAGGCACAGAACATCAACAAGGTAAAACCTCTTGTTGACAGTCATGAGTGGCCGTATGAAGTACTGCTTGACCCGAACAGCGATTTCAAGCGTGCACTTGGAATTCAGATGATTCCTTACACACTGATCGTTGACGGAAATGGTAATATTGTTTATAAACACAACGGATACACAGAAGGAGCTGAACAGGAACTCATTGAGAAAGTGAGAGAGCTCGTAAACAAATAATGTCACATAGTGCTGACTATAGAATAATTGACACTTATGCACAAGTATAATAAAATTTTCTGTCTCTTGCTTATGCCTGCTTTGTCTTTGACAGCAATGGCACAAGAGACAGAAGAAAAAAAGATAACCGTCAGCGGAAGTATCCAGAGCGACATCCTTATTCCGCAAGACGATGAAGCAATTGGCACCGAAAAAGTTAATGAATGGGCTTTGACCAACACATTCGCTGATGTGAATGTAATGAGCGAGCATATCGATGCCGGAGCACGTTTCGAATTTCTGAAACATCCTCTACCCGGATTCGAAAAAGACTACAAGGGATGGGGAGTTCCTTATTTCTATCTGAAAACACACTTTAAAAATTGGGACCTTACGTTAGGTAACTTCTACGAGCAGTTCGGTTCAGGCTTTATCCTCCGTACATACGAGGAGCGCACACTGGGCATCGACAACTCTCTGCTTGGAGGACGCCTGACAATAAAGCCGCTGCCCGGAGTTTCGATAAAGGCTCTTAGCGGTAAGCAGCGCAGATATTGGTCACACAACGACTCATGGGTGTCTGGTGCAGACGTTGAACTCGGTCTCGACCAGTGGTTCAAGGGCCTGAGCAACAGCGGAACATATCTTACACTCGGTGCTTCATGGGTAAACAAGTACGAGAAAGAAGAAGACGTCATGGTTGATGCTACGCACAAGCTTAACCTGCCTACAACGGTAAACGCTTTTGACGTGCGTGCAAATTTACAGAAGGGAAACTTCAGCCTTCTCGCAGAATATGCGTGGAAGACACAAGACCCGACGTTCGACAACGGATATATATATCGTAAAGGAAACGTGGCAATGTTGTCAGCTTCTTATTCAAAGAGAGGCTTGAGCGTATTGCTGCAGGCAAAGCGCAGCGACAACATGTCGTTCCGCAGTAAAAGAACAATTAACGGTACATCATCGTTCATAAACCATCTGCCGGCATTTACGATGGACCAGACTTATGCGTTGGCTGCCATGTATCCTTATGCAACCAATCCTGACGGCGAATGGGCCTTCCAGGGCGAGTTCGGCTATAAGTTCAAGCGTCATACGCTCCTTGGCGGTAAGTATGGCACAAACGTAAAAGTGAACTTCTCTCACATTCGTGGTATTGATACTAACGTAGTGGGTGGAGCTGGCACAGACGGATATGGCTCTGCTTTCTGGAAAATGGGCGACGAGACTTTCTATCAGGACTTGAACGTACAGATTGAGAAGAAACTGACACGTCAGTTCAAACTCAACCTCATGTACATGAACCAGTTCTACAATAAGACAATAGTAGAGGGTGATGGTGGTATGATCCATTCAGACATCTTCATCGCCGATGCAAAATATCAGTTCAACAATAAATTCACTCTGCGCGGCGAACTTCAGTATCTGTCTACAGACGACGACCTCGGCGACTGGTGGTATGCTCTGTTGGAGCTGTCAGTGCTTCCCAACTGGATGTTCACAATTGCCGACGAGTATAACAGCGGCGTGACAGACCTTCATTACTATCAGGGATACGTAACATTCAACAAAGGATCACACCGTATACAGCTCGGCTATGGCCGTACACGTGCAGGATATAACTGCTCAGGTGGTGTATGCCGTTACGTTCCGGCAAGCAAGGGTGTAACACTTTCGTACAACTATAACTTCTAAACAGAGATGAAGCTGAAAAATAACATATATAATAAGTTTGCCATCTGTGCAGCAGTACTTTCTTTGATGGCATGTAGCAACATTGATGAGGACGACCGCTTTATAGAAGTGGAGCCTGTAGAAGTGTCAAAACACGTGCTCATCGAGGATTTCACTGGACAGGCTTGCCCAAATTGTCCAAAGGCATCTGAAATGATCGAAAGTATGCAGGAACAATATGGTGCGGATAATATTATTGCTGTTGCTATACATAGTGGCCCTTTCGCACAAAATTGGATGGGACCTCTTCCCTTATGGACAGAAACTGGTGATTACTATTTTAATTCATGGAATATAGATGCTCAGCCTACTGGCGTTATTGACAGAAAAACTGTTTCAAGTACATATCAGTCTTGGGGAACAATCGTCCGTGACGCATTGCAGAGTTCTGCTCCGCTCGAACTTGATGCAACAACTTCTTATAATGAAGGAACACGGACTGTAACTATAAATGTAAATGCCAAGGGTGTTCTTGATGTTACAGGTAAATTGCAGATTTGGCTTACAGAAGACAATATTGTTGATATGCAAATAATGCCGAATGGATCTGTAAACAATGACTATGTTCACAATCATGTGTTCCGTACTGCTGTTAACGGACAGGATGGTGAGGACTTCAGCATTGCTTGGGACGAAGAAAAGACTATAACAAGCACTTGCGTTTTAAACGAATCTTGGAAGGCTGAAAATATGTATGTTGTAGCATTCGTATATAATAATAGTGGCGTTCAGCAGGTCATTAAGGTGCCTGTAATAAACTCTGATACAGAACAAATAGATTAAAATAAGTTGATAGGAATGCGCTATTATCTCGTGCATTCCTATCAAATATTGATTAATAAAAATAAGTTTAACATTTAAATAAAGAGAATATGAAAAAGTTTTTTACACTTTGCGCTTTTTTGTTAGTTGGTTGCATAGTAATGAATGCTCAATCTTTTGCATTTGTTGATGATGAGGGTAATGTTATAGAGAATGGAACAACTTTGATTTATGATGAAGTTGAAACAAATCCTATTTTTGGACCATTGATTAGTTTAAAAAATGTTTCGATAAAAAATTTATTGGAAGTGCAGGATGATTGCAAAATTACTTTTAAGGTTGAAAAATTACCTGCTGGTTCTACATTCCAAACATGTGATTCTGGAAGTTGTCAGTTGATTGATGAGGGAGGCTCTTTTTCTTTTACACAACCTTTAAATTCTGGCGTCGTTTTTCAATTGGCAATGACAGAATGGCTTACAAAAGGAGTTGAAGGAACCTGTACTGTTAAAATTGCCATTCAGGCTGCTAAATCGATGATGCAAGATTCTGAGATAACCGTTAATTTTGTTAATGAGTCAACAGATATTAATAATATTTATGACAATGAAACCAATAAGGTTGTAGCACGTTATTCAATTAATGGTCAGATTCTTGACACTCCTCAGAAGGGCATAAATATTCTGAAGTATGCTGATGGACGTATAGAGAAAGTGATTGTAAAGTAAATAAATCCTATTTTAAATTTTTATTGTATGGTAAAGAAAAGTTTATATTTATGTATCCTGTTGGCTTTGGGCCTGCTGTGGGCAATTCCGTCTTCAGCACAGGAAGCACAGCTTACCACTGTGAGTTTCCCCAAGGCTGCAACTTTCACATCTTTGTCAGACAATGGCTTGTGGGCTACTGCTGCTGGTGTGAATGATGATGATCAAAGTAAGTATGCCTATCCCTATCTTATTAATGTAGAGACAGGTGCTCTTACAGAACTCTGGGTTGCAGCAGACTTGATGAAGTCACTTGAAGCTTCAGATGTTACTAATGATGGAAAAATCATCGTTGGTACATATGACAGCAAGCCTGCTTATTATGACATGAATCAGGGTAAGTGGGTTACTCTTCAGTCTGAGAATCCTGGAAAAGCTACATCTGTAACACCTGATGGTAAATATATCGGAGGATGGAGCAATTCTGATAACTTTTCTCGTGATGCCTATGTTGAAACACCGCTTTTGTGGGAGAAACAGTCTGATGGTACATACCGTGCTATTGATGTGTATGCAGAACTTCCAAACTTCCCTAAGAAAACAAAACTTGGAACAAATACACAGCAGGTACGTATAGACAATATTAGCCCTGATGGTAACATCATTGCTGGTATTATCAACTTTGTAACTCCCGCAACAGTTTGCTATTATGTTTACAACAAAACTACTCAGGAGTGCAAATATGTAGACAATGCTCTTGGTGATGTTCCTGCAGAAACTTTTGTTGACGAGTCAACAATGAGTAACAATGGTAAATATCTTACCGGTCTCGTGCAGGTAGCAGGTGGCTCATACCTCTCAAGTTATCTTTACAATACAAGTGACAACTCTTGTGTATTATATAATACAGAAAGCGATGAGCAAGACCGTGCAGGAAGTGCTGTTTCAAATACAGGTGTTGTGTTTGCCTGCAGTCCTGCTGTAAACCCGGTTCGTTCTGCTTACGTACGTGTAGGTAATCTTTGGTACGGAATCGACGAAATCCTTTCAGGCCGTTATGGCATCAATTTCTATGAACGTACAGGTTATGATATTACAGGATTTATTCAAGATGTTTCTGATGATGAAAAGACCATGATTGGTATGTCTGAAACAAAGACAATGGGTTATATAATCCGTCTTCCTGAGACTATCAGCGAAGCTGCAAGCAGCGTTAATCCGTTAAGCACTTATGCTGTATCTCCTGTTGCAGGCTCTAAGTTTGCTAAATTCAGTCAGATGAAGTTGGCTTTCTCTAAATCAGCCGCTGTAACATCTGGTGTTAAGGCTCAGTTCATGGACGCTTCTGGTAAGGTATTAAGAGAATATACCATTACAGCTCAGTCTGGTAACAAGACATTCACTATTGGCGGTATACCTCAGGCTCTGAATGCAGATGAGGAATATACAATGAAGATTCCTGCAGGAGCATTCTATTTGATGGCAGACAACTCTATTAAGAGTGAAGAAATCACAGTTAAGTATATCGGCCACGCCGAGGCTCCGGCTGCTGTACAGCAGGTTTCTCCTGCAGATCAGGCAAATGTATCTGAAATAAGTTCAGAGCATCCTGTACAGATTCTCTTCGATTTGTCTATCGCTATATCTGAAGATGCTAAGGCTTATTTGTATAAAGACGGACAGACATCACCGATTTGTGAACTTAACTTTGTGCAGGGAGCAGAAAGTACTATCCTTCTGTATCCCAGTCTCAAGCGTTATCTTGAAAAAGATGAGAAATATAAGGTTGTTGTAGAGGCTGGTTCTGTTACAGATATTATGGGATTCTGCGCGAACAATGAGATTACAATTAATTACACAGGTGCATACGAGCCTGAAATTAGCTCTGACGGAAGTCTCTTCTCTGATGACTTCAATGATCCTAGCAACTCTATGGTAAGATATCTGCTTTACGAAGGTGACCATAATAAACCGTCAAGTGCAATGCAGGATTTAGGCTTTGATGTTGACAATTCTCCTTGGCTTTTCGTAATCCGTGAATCAGAAAGCAGCTCTGACTACTGTGCAGCTTCAACATCTATCTATAATCCTACAGGAAAATCTGACGACTGGATGGCAATACCTCGTCTGTCAATAGAAAATGCTGACTATTATCTGAGCTTTGACGTTCAGTCATATTACAAGTCTAAGGCAGACAGACTTAAGGTTCTCGTTCTTGAGGATGATGCTGTATACTCTAACTTCACGAAAGAACTTTATGATAAGTTCAAGGCTAATGGTAAAGTTATTTATGATGAACAGCTTACACCAGGTGAATCAGAAGAAGGTTTGAGCGGTGATTGGACACACGTAGAGAAATCTCTCGCAGAGTACGCTGGTAAGAATATCTATATTGCTTTCGTTAACGAGAATGATAATCAGAGTATGATTTTCTTGGATAATCTGAAGGTTTATTACAAGGGTGATTTTAATTTCGCTCCTAATGTTCAGAATACACAGATAAATAAGGAGTCTACGACTGTTGGCGCAGTTGTTAAAGTTACCAGTGATAAAACATATAATTCAATTAGCGCAACTTTGACTTCTGAAGACGGTTCTTTCAAGAGCACTTATACAGATACACCTAGCAAGCCTATAACAAGTGCAGAGAATTATTCTTTCACATTCCCTGACAAGATGCCTCTTAAAGTAGGTGAACAGAATAAGTATACAATCAGCATAGATCTCGGTGGTACAGTTTACAGTCAAACAAATACTATCAGCAACTTGGCTTATGAAACGACAAAGCATGTCGTGATAGAAGAAGCTACGGGAACTTGGTGCGTAAATTGCCCTCGTGGAATCCTTGCAATGGAATATTTGGAGAGTATTTATGGTGATTTAATAATTCCTATTACAATCCATAGTTCAAGCGAGTCTGGTTCAGATCCGTTTAATTATTCTAAGTATACATCTGCTTTAGGTCTGAATGCATTCCCGTCAGGTTTGGTAAATCGTATAGACACCGTTTATAGTCCGACTTCAATTGATGCAAATCAGCTATACCATTTTGATAGTGAAGATGGTAACCAGACCTTCTATGATATTGCTAAACGTGAATTTAATAGCTATGCAATTGCTGATGTTGCTATTGATAAGGCTATTTATGATGTGAATAATAAGACTGTTCAGATAAGTGGTAATGTCAATTATGCTCTAAATATGAATTCATTGAATCATAATATAGCATTTGTTGTTCTTGAAGATGGTCTTGTTGATTATCAAGCTAATGGCCATTATGGATCAACCGATCCTTTATTGGGTAAATTCGGGAAAGGTGGTGAGTATGGTACCGCTACTCCAAAGATTACATTTGTTGACGTAGCACGTAAAGTGCCAAACGACAACTTCGCAGGTGAATCTGGTTTCATCCCTGTAAGCGTAACTGCAGGTCAGCCCGTTGCATTCAACAAGGTATTCAGTCTGCCTGAAAACGTAACAAATTGGGATAATGCTAAGGTTGTTGTTATGCTGATTGATGCAAACACAGAGCGTGTGTTGAATGCAGCAAGACTTAAGATGTCAGCAGGAACTGCCGGAATCAACGATGCAACAGTATCTGAAAACGGTATAACAATTTCTGGTGAGAACGGTTCAATAAGCGTTAACGGCGGAAGCGACCTCAACGTTACAGTTTATGATGTAAGCGGAAGCGTAATAAGCAATGCTAACTCTACTTCTGGTGCTGTTAAGGTAAGCACAGGCGGAAAGAACGGCTTGTTTATCGTTAAGGCTACAAGCGACGGCGTAAGCGTTGTTAAGAAAGTAATCGTTAAATAACTATTTAGATCTGCCTTGTATGTTTGTATCAGAAAAACACTTCACAAAACATAATACAGCAGACAGCAAGGCATGGACCTTAAGAACCTAAGATATAGAAAAGGGTATGGGGCTAGTCCCCAACCCTTCCTATATAACCTAAATTCCGCAGCACTTCAGTTTAACTTTCTTTTT
>ULQS01021240.1_pt1 | contig 23575 bp, 15 predicted proteins | sample 1954751 | NCBI WGS metagenome assembly ULQS01 (sample SAMEA4835662, study PRJEB28245) | human gut metagenome | biome: gut microbiome; material: fecal sample | place: Denmark | collected 2008 | reverse complement strand
GGCATTGTCTATACGCCTGTGGAAGTAGTAGATTTCATTATCCGTTCCGTAGGTTATATCATTCAAAAGGAGTTTGGACGTTCGCTTTCAGATGAGAATGTTCATATCCTTGACCCGTTCACGGGTACAGGCACGTTCATTACCCGCTTGCTTCAAAGTGGACTGATAAGCCGCGAAGCATTGGTGCAGAAGTACCGCAAAGAAATCCATGCCAATGAAATCGTATTGATGGCTTATTACATAGCCTCTATTAACATCGAGAGTGTATTTCATTCGCTCGCTCCTGAAGAAGAATACCGAGCATTTGATGGTATCTGCTTGACTGATACGTTCCAATTGGGTGAGAAAGGTTCCGACGAGAATCTGTTTTCCGAACAATTCCCTACTAATTCTAAGCGTGTCATTGCACAAAAGAAATGCCCGATTACTGTTATTGTAGGTAATCCGCCTTATTCCGTAGGGCAACGTTCTGCTAATGACAATGCACAAAACCAAAAATACCCGTGCCTTGATGCAAGCATTGAGCAAAGTTATGCAGCAGAGTCTAATGCTACACTTAAGAACTCGCTTTACGACAGTTACATCAAGGCTTTCCGTTGGGCGACGGATCGCTTGGATAAGGCAAACGGAGGTGTCATTGGTTTTGTAACCAATGGCAATTGGTTGGATGGAAATTCACAAGATGGTATGCGTAAATGTTTTGAGCGTGAGTTTTCTTCCATTTATGTGTTCAATTTAAGGGGAAATCAACGAACCAGTGGAGAACTGTCTCGCAAAGAGGGAGGAAAGATATTTGGTTCAGGCTCTCGCACTCCAATTGCCATCACTATTTTGGTGAAAAAGCATAAAGCAAACAATTTAGAGAAAGCACAAATCTTTTATTACGATATTGGAGATTATTTAAGCAGGGAAGACAAATTGAAAATCATCAGGCAAATGGGTGACATCAGCAATCCTGCGATGATGTGGAAATCAGTTGAACCGAATGAACATGGGGATTGGATTAATCACCGTAATGAGATGTTCAAGGAGTTTATTCCGTTGGGGGATAAGAACGATAAAAAGAATAAGCGGACATTCTTTGTGCCGTATTATTCTAGTGGACTAAAGACTAATCGTGATGCGTGGTGCTACAATAGTAGTTTTTTGACTTTAAAAAGTAATATAATTAGAAGTATTGATTTTTATAATTCTGAAGTAGACCGTTTTTTGGTTGCAAAAAAAGAGAGTCCCAATCTGGTAGTCAAAGATTTTATAAATTATGATTCAACTATATTTACGTGGGATGTTGCACAAAAAGAAAATGATTTGCCCAAAGGGAAAAAGTATAAATTCGAAAGTAATTCCATAAGACTGGCAATTTATAGACCATTCTTTAAACAATATGGGTATATGAATCGAAATCTCAATAATCGTGTGTATCAGTTGCCACAACTCTTCCCTACTTCTACCCATAAAAACCTTGTGATTTGTGTGTCAGGAATAGGAGTTACTAAGGATTTTTCTTGCATTATTACAGATACATTGCCTGACTTGGAATTAATTGGAAAGTCTCAATGTTTCCCACTCTATTGGTATGACAGCAGTGACGCAGATGTTGCCGACTTATTCAATCAAGGAGCGGAAAATATGATGGACAGATATGTGCGTAAAGACGGGGTGACCGACTGGATTTTAAGTACAGCCCGTAAGCAATATGGCTACAAAGTGACGAAAGAAGACATCTTCTATTATGTTTATGGGCTGCTCCATTCACCCGACTATCGTACCACCTTTGCCACAGATTTGAAAAAGTCCCTGCCTCGCCTGCCCTTGGTAGAAAAAGCGGATGACTTCTGGGCATTCAGCAAAGCCGGACGTGAGCTTGCCGATCTACATTTGAATTATGAAACGATAGAGCCTTATCGAAAATGTATTGTTTCGTTTGCACCATTGACAAACAAAGGAGACAAGATGGACTATCATGTAGAGAAAATGCGTTTCGGCAAAATCGATAGTAAGACATCCGACAAAAGTGTTATCCATTACAATAATGCCATTACTATAACTGACATTCCTGCTGAAGCCTACGAGTATGTGGTCAACGGCAAGTCGGCGATTGAATGGATAATGGAACGCTATGCTATAACTACCGATAAGAAAAGCGGCATCACCAACGACCCGAACGACTGGGCACGTGAGCATAACGACGAGAAATACATTCTCAACCTTCTGCTCCGCGTGATTAATGTGTCGGTACAGACGGTGGAGATTGTAAAGGAATTACCGAAATTAAAATTTGAATAAGAAACAACCATGAATCATTTTACAAAATTAAGGCTGTACCATAAGGCCATGCAAACAAAATATGGAGTTTTATTCCTATGGACATTAATAGGATTTGCGGTAGTTTTTATTAGCTATCTGTTTTGGTCACATTGTTCGTTAAAACAATCTCAGGAACAAATAAGAAAAGATTATATTGCGCATATTCAAAAAGCTGATAGTTTATATATTCATTGGACTGAATATAATAAAGCTGTTATACAAAATTCTCAAAAGGTAAATAGCGCAATGCTCGCAGATTCAATAATCAAATTGACATTATCCAATAGGTATAGACTATCAAGGAATCAATATAATAGCTTAATATCGGTGCTAAACTCTCATTTTGCAAAAATGGATTCTCTGCATAAGCAATATGATGGAAAACTACTGCGTGATTCTTTACGACTAAACACCGAACGAGAATTATTAGAGGGACAAACTCAAACAATGCTTGAGCTCCATCTTAATAAAATAGAACATGAATATAGCAATATAACTATGTGGGGAGCTGTCTTAACCATCCTATTTCTTGTGTTTAGTTTTTATTCCATTTACAAAATGGATGAACTTATCCAACAAGGAAATGAAAGTGTTGGTGAAATTAGACAGGCTCAAAAGAAAGGGGAAACTATAATAAGTGAAATGGAAAAGAATGGAAAGGAATTATTAGATGATACAGAACTAAAGATTCGCTCATTTATACGTAGGCAACAACGTAATATGATAGAGTCGGGTCGTATCTCTAAACAAAGAGAAGAGGAAGCAGAACGATTAAAGCAGGAAATTTGGGGAAGTTTGAATACATCAAAGACATATTTTGAGCAACAGGGTTTAGAAATCCTCCATAATTTTAAGGAAGATGCAGATAAAATGTTAAGAGAACAATTGGAAAGTCTAAATCTAAAGCAGGCTGAATTGGATAGATTGATAATGCAAACTAATACATTATTAACTTCATTAGAAAAGTCTGGAAAAACAAACAAACATGAAGAAGCAAGAAAACAAATAGACAAACAGGAGGAATAAAAATGGTTACTAACAACATGCTATATCAAGATTTTTCTAATGCTTTAATGCAAGCAAAAAATTATCAATCACAGATTTCTCAAAAAGAATTTGAGATGAGGCTGATGGAGATAAATAATAGATATTCTTCTAGTAACTATTATTACAATGAACTTCAAAAACAGAAAGTAGAGATAGAAATTTTAACATTAAAGAATAATCGGGACAACAGCATATTTAGTGCTATTGACTACGCATTAGAACTAGCGCAAATTGAAACAAGAAATAACACCTTATACTCAATGGCGTATCTTGCCATAAATTCGATAACGTCATATCTTAAAATTCAAAAGATATCTGATTTAATACTACCATTTACTTTACGATTGAAATTAGCACAAATCGATACAACTATGACGTACTCGAACACAATGCTGAAAAGTGCAATATCTGAATTAAAGAATATACTTCATGTCTTCTAAGAATGTTTCTATATTATGGAAGTAGAGTTAATACTAAGCACAGTTTTGGCATTTGCTACTGTTTGCTATACAATTATCAATCTGATGATGTGGCTTGAAAGTAGAGTTACAAGAAAGCAAAAAATAACACCTCAAGTTATAGCATACTTAAGAACAACAGAAGACCATTTGACGCTGTGTGTTCATATAAAAAACATTGGAGAAGGGTGTGCTAGAAATGTACAAGTTAGAGTTCTGAAAGATTATAATCAATTTGGAAAGGAACAATATCCTCTTTCTAATCTCATGTTTTTTAAGAATGGAGCAAGTATTTTTCCACCACAGTATGAGCTGAAATTCTATATAGACTCTGTAAATAATATTGATTATGAATCTAATACTAGCTATATTGAATTGGAAGTTTTATACCAAGATATAGATAATAAACATTACAGAGAGGTATATCAACTTCCTTTCAATCAAATTGTCGGAACAAACTATTCTAATCCACCAGAAACATATATGGGGCAAATTCCATATTACTTGAAAGAAATAAGTAAATTAATTAAGAATCTTCCAAAAGGATGAATACTGAATCCCAAAACATAGAATTCAAAGAATCTTGGCGTGACGAATACCAGAAATGGATTTGTGGTTTTGCCAATGCACAAGGCGGTACGCTGTATATAGGCCTGCGTGACAATGGTGATGTGTGCGGTGTACAGGATGCCAAGAAGTTGATGGAGGACATTCCGAACAAGGTGCGCGACATGATGGGTATCTTGGTGGAGGTTAATTTAAGAGAAAAGGACGAAAAGCAATATCTGGAGATTGTGACGGATGCCTATCCTTATCCTATCAGCTTTCGTGGGAAGTATTACCAGCGAAGCGGTGCAACCAATCAGGAACTGAAAGGGGCTGCACTCGACCGCTTCATGCTTCGCAAACAGGGCAAGACTTGGGATGGTGTGCCTGTGCCTTATCTGAAAGCGGAGGACTTGGATAATGCTACGTTTGATTTGTTCCGCAAGTATGCCAAACGGAGCGGACGTATGGAGGAAGCGGACTTAATGGACGACAACCACGGATTATTGGAGAAACTGCGACTCTATGAGGGCAGTTATCTGAAACGGGCTGCCGCTTTGTTGTTCCATCCCGACCCGGAACAATACGTAACCGGAGCGTTTGTAAAGGTCGGCTTCTTCCGTGAAGGCATGGATTTGGTGTATCAAGACGAAGTGCATGGTAATCTGTTCCAGCAAATTGTGAAGCTGATGGACTTGCTGTGTACCAAATATATGAAAGCCATCATTACCTACGAGGGTATCCAACGGATAGAGACATTACCGATACCTCGTGAGGCTTTGCGTGAGGCGTTATTAAATGCCTGCATCAACAAAGACTACGCTGAACATTCTCCCATTCAAATCCGTGTGTATGAAAACAAATTGGAGATAATAAATGGTGGTGTATTGCCCGAAGGGTGGACGGTAGAAACCTTATTGTCCTCACATCAAAGTATGCCTTATAACCCAGATATTGCCAACACATTCTTCCGTGCAGGTGAGATTGAGGCATGGGGACGTGGCATTGAGCGCATCATAATGGCTTGTAAGAATGATGGTTTCTCTACGCCGGAGTTCCGCTATGACGCTTCAGGTATATGGACAACTTTTAAGTTTGAGTACCCGGAAAGGGCAACTATACAGAGCGGCCAGAAAACTACCCAAAAGACTACCCAAAAGACTACCCAAAAGGCCATACAAAATCTGACGGAACAACAACAAGCTATACTGTCATTCTTAAAAGAACATCCGGAAGCGACCCGAAAAGAAATCAGCGAGAGTCTTTCCGGCATTACAGAGGATGGTGTAAAGTACAATCTTTTTCGCCTTCAAGAGCTTGGCTTACTGAAACGTATAGGAGGTAGGAAGCAAGGATATTGGCAAATTATAGAATAAAGGATGATGGACGATTGGGAAGAATTTGAAAGTTGGCACGAGGATTTGATGGCATGGGAACGCTTTCAAGACGAGCTTGAAAGAATCAAGGGAGAAAATACCAACGATAACTCGCACAAAGAAAAAATTAACAATATATCAGACAATCAAACTTTTCCAAATAAACAATAAGAACAGAAATCTTGTTAATTTTGTAGCGTTAGGCTCAAAGCACCACAAGTATATAAAGATTAGCTTTGAAAACCATCTGCACTTCTCCAGCGCATTCCAAGGACAATCCGGTATGTCGCACGGAAAGGCAGCTATTAAAGTTTAACATAAAACAGGAAAGGGTATGAAAAAGATTTTAATTGTATCGGGACATCCCGACTTAAACGACTCATTTGCCAATAAGACGATATTAGAAGAAACAAAGAAATTATTACCGGAGGCTGAATTCGTATATTTGGATAAATTATATCCGGATTTTCAAATTGATGTGAAAACAGAACAAGAACGATTACTCCGTGCGGATATCATCGTTCTGCAATATCCTATATTTTGGTATAGTGCGCCTTCGCTGATGCACCGCTGGATTGAACAGACTTTTACGCATGGTTTTTCTCATGGTACGACAGGCGATAAACTGAGAGGCAAACAACTTGTATTATCTTTTACCTCTGGTGCACCTGAAGAAATGTATCGACAGGGTGGTCTGCAATGCTATCCTATTGATGATTTTCTTCCTGCTTACAAGCAGATGGCGAAGTTATGTGGCCTGCAATGGTGCGATTATATATACAGCGGAGGGCTGTCGTATGCCAGCCGGCATGATGAAACAGAACTGGCACGCATGAAAGACAAAGCGATTCAACATGCACATTTGCTGGTAGAAAAACTAAAAGGTATGGCATAAAGGGATTTCAAAATCATAAATGAATACACAAAAAAAATAGGCTGCTCGTAAAGAGACAGCCTATTTTTTGTTGGACTACCTGGATTCGAACCAAGACAAACAGAACCAAAACCTGTTGTGCTGCCATTACACCATAGTCCAAACTTTTGTTGTTTTCCTTAGAAAACGGTGCAAAGATAATCTTTTTCAGTAATATCTTCCAAATAAAATTTCACTTTTTTTCATGTTAACTGCATAATACGTACCTTTGCCCCTAAACAAACAATCAGATTTAGTATGAAAAAGAGCTTATTAACCCTTATATTGGGGACAATTACAGTGGGCGGCTCGGCTGTCACACCGATGTGGTTACGCGATGTCCGTATTTCGCCCGATGGTACGGAAATCGCTTTTTGTTATAAAGGGGACATTTATAAAGTGGCTGCTTCGGGTGGAGAAGCGGTACAACTTACTACGCAGGCTTCGTACGAGATGATGCCTGTATGGTCACCCGACGGAAAACAGATTGCTTTTGCAAGCGACCGTTACGGAAGTTTTGACGTGTTCGTGATGCCGGCAAACGGGGGTGCGGCACGCAGGTTGACTACCAACTCGGCGGCAGAAACGCCTTCAGCTTTTACTCCCGATGGGCAGGCGGTGGTATTTTCTGCCAGCATTCAAGACCCGGCTACAAGTGCTTTGTTTCCTACGGGGGCTATGACCGAATTATATAAAGTATCTGTGGGAGGCGGCAGAACCGAACAGGTGTTGGGTACTCCGGCTGAAATGGTTTGCTTCAATCCTTCCGGTGACACTTTCTTATACCAAGACCGGAAAGGCTTTGAGGATGAATGGAGAAAACATCACACTTCTTCTATTACGCGAGACGTATGGATGTATGACACCAAAACGAAAACGCATACTAACCTGACTAACCGCGCAGGCGAAGACCGTAATCCCGTATGGGCGGCAAACGGAAAGGATGTTTATTTCTTGAGCGAGCGGGATAATGGTTCGATGAACGTCTATGCATTTGCTGTCGATAATCCGAAAAGTGTCCGTGCGGTAACAGCTTTCAGCACTCATCCCGTACGGTTCTTATCTGCCGGAAGCAACGGCACACTCTGTTATACGTACGACGGGGAGATTTACACACAACGCCCCGACGGAAATCCTCAAAAGGTGGCTGTTACGCTGACACGCGACGATGAGTCTATCCCTGCTTCGCTGACGTTTACCCGTGGGGCAAGCGAGGCTACCGTATCGCCCGACGGCAAACAGGTGGCTTTCATCGTGCGCGGTGACGTATTCGTTACTTCCGTAGAGTATGGAACAACGAAACAAATTACACATACTCCCGAAGCTGAAGAGGGTATTTCGTTCGGCGCAGATAACCGTACATTGGTGTATGCAAGCGAGCGAAACGGTAACTGGGGCTTATATACCGCCAAAATAGCGCGTAAAGACGACCTGAATTTCCCGAATGCCACGCTGATTGAAGAAAATGTGCTGTTGGCAGACAAAGAAACGGAGCGTCAGATGCCGAAGTTCTCGCCGGACGGCAAAGAGGTAGCTTTTGTTGAAGATCGTATGCGGCTAAAGGTGATGAACGTAGAGACGAAGCAAGTCCGCCAAGTAACCGATGGTTCGGAATGGTATGAAACCACGGGCAGCTTTGATTACTCATGGTCGCCGGACGGCAAATGGTTTACACTGACGCTTATCAGCAACCGGCATGACCCGTATACCGATGTGGCTTTGGTACGTGCCGATGGGAAAAGCAAACCGGTTAATCTGACCAGCAGCGGCTATACGAGCGGTTCGCCACGCTGGGTAATGGGTGGAAATGCCATCTTGTTTACCACCGAGCGTTACGGAATGCGTAACCATGCTTCATGGGGTTCGCAAGACGATGTGATGATTGCGTTCTTAAACCAAGACGCATACGATAAATTCCGCCTGAGCAAAGAGGATTACGAACTGCAGAAAGAGCTGGAAAAAGAACAGGAGAAAGCCTCAGCCGACAAGACAGGCAAGAAAAAGAACAACAAGAAAAAAGACGAGGTTGCTGATAAGAAAAAAGAGGAGGTGAAAGATATTGTGGTAGAGACCGAGGGTATCGAAGACCGCATCGTGCGACTTACTCCCAACTCGTCAAGCATCGCTTCTGCCATCATCTCGGAAGACGGGGAAAGCCTCTATTATCTGGCAGCATTCGAGGGCGGATTTGATATGTGGAAAATGGATTTGCGCAAGCACGAAACTAAGCTGTTACACAAGATGGATACCGGATGGGCAAACATGGAAACAGACAAGGAGGGAAAAGCTATTTTCATCCTCGGCGGAAACAATATGCAAAAAATGGATGCTGCCTCAGAATCGTTGAAACCGATTACGTTCCGTGCTGAAATGAAGATGGATTTAGCTGCCGAACGTGAGTATATGTTCAATCACGTTTATAAGCAGGAAAAGAAATGCTTCTATACCGAGACCATGCACGGAGTGGATTGGGAGGCTATGACGGAGGCTTACCGTAAGTTCCTGCCCCACATCAATAACAATTACGATTTTGCCGAACTGTTGAGCGAATGGCTGGGCGAACTGAACGTATCGCATACGGGAGGACGCTATTATCCGAGTGGAAAGGTGGAGGCTACTGCCAGCTTGGGCGTGTTCTTCGACTGGGATTACACCGGGAACGGTATGCGTATTGCCGAAGTGGTAGAGAAAGGACCTTTCGACCGCAAAAGCACGAAGGTTACGGCGGGGACGGTTATCGAGAAAATAGACGGCGAATCCATTACACCGACTACCGACTGTTATGCGCTGCTCAACGGCAAGGCGGGCAAGAAAGTCCTTGTATCGCTCTTCAATCCACAGACAAACGAACGTTGGGACGAGGTGGTGAAACCCATCAGCAGCGGAGCTTTCAGCGATTTGCTCTACACGCGCTGGGTAAAACAGCGCGCTGCCGATGTTGAGAAATGGTCGGACGGACGCTTGGGATATGTACACATCGAGTCGATGAACGACGGCAGTTTCCGTACCGTATATTCCGACATCCTCGGCAAGTACAACCATTGCGAAGGTATCGTTATCGACACGCGCTTCAACGGGGGCGGACGTTTGCATGAAGACATCGAGGTGTTGTTCAGCGGCGAGAAATACCTAACACAGGTTATTCGCGGACGTGAAGTGTGCGATATGCCGAGCCGCCGCTGGAACAAACCGTCTATCATGGTGCAATGCGAGGCTAACTACTCGAACGCACACGGCACGCCGTGGGTGTACAAGCACCGTGGCATCGGCAAGTTAGTAGGTGCACCTGTTCCGGGAACCATGACTTCCGTCAACTGGGAAACGCTGCAAGACCGCAGCCTTGTATTCGGTATTCCGGTGATAGGCTATCGCCTGCCGGACGGCAGCTATTTAGAAAACAAGCAGCTCGACCCGGACATCTACGTGCTTAACACTCCGGAAACCGTGGTGAAGGGTGAAGATACCCAACTGAAAGCCGCGGTAGACGAACTGCTTAAAGAGATAGACCGTAAATAAGAAATATTATATCGGATAAGATTTTAGGGCTTCTGAATTATCAGAAGCCCTCATTATATATAACTACTCGAAAATATCTTTCAAAATATAGCCAATATCATATTTTCGTAACTCATCCGTATACGTATCAAATGTATAGAGCGTACCATTCGCCACATCTATATCAAATGGGAAAACAGACCGGAAACAAACTCAAAAAGGGGCGGATAAAATACTTAATCGGAAAATTTAAAACAGGCTCTCAACAATGTATGAAAAATTTATTTCTTTATCTGCTTCCCCAAGCCTTCAGAACACGAATCGGCACATTTATACAAAGATACAAAAAGCGTTCTACCTCCCATAAGACATAAAGATAAATCGCTAATTATAAGGCACCAAATTCAGATAGAAACATAAGCGGAAGAACGGATAAACATTACCCGATAAATTAGCCGATCCTACCGCTTGCGTTATGCATTTTTACCGCTTGCGTTTTCGGCCTCATCCCTACCCCGATTTGGAACTATTAAACAATAATTTTCAAAACAAAACATTTTGTCAAAAAAATGTAACGTACTTTCGCGCCGAAAAGAACCAAACAATTCATTATGAGACAAAACAAGAACTCTAAAACTTTTATACTCGTCTTTTTAGGTATGCTGACGGCGTTCGGCCCTTTTGTAACAGACATGTATCTCCCTACGCTCCCGGCAATGTCGGACTTCTTTAACACCACTTCGTCTATGGTCCAGTTAGGACTTACTACAAGCATGGTAGGCCTCGCCGTGGGGCAACTGTTTTTCGGACCGCTTAGCGACAAATACGGGCGTCGTTCGCCGCTTATCATCGCCATGATGCTCTTTCTTGTTTCTTCCGTCGGGTGTATCTACTCGCAGACTATCATGCAGTTCGTGGGTTTCCGCCTGATACAAGGCATCGCGGGAGCGGGTGGCATCGTGATTTCGCGCTCCATCGCCGCCGATAAATTTTCAGGACGCGAATTGGGGAAAATGTTGGCAATCATCGGAGCTATCAACGGGGTTGCTCCCATTGCCGCACCGATGGGCGGAGGTATGCTTGCCGACAGCGTGGGCTGGCAAGGCATCTTCTGGTGTTTGTTCGGATTAGGAGTCATTTTATTGGCCGGCAGTTTTCACCTCAGCGAATCGTTGCCGCAAGAAAACCGGAAAGCTGCAAAATGGAAAGATGTGTATCGCTCGTTCGGCACGGTGTTGCGCAACCGGCAGTATGTATGCTACATCCTTCAGTTCGGTTTCGCACAAGGCGTGTTGTTCGCCAACATTGCTTCCGCTCCCTTTATCATGCAGCAACATTACGGCTTCTCGCCCATGCTGTTCAGCGTATGTTTCGGGGTCAACGCTGTTGCCATCGTGATTTCTGCCGCAGCCTCGGTGAAATTCCGCCGTCCGGAACAAGCCTTGTCTACGGGAAGCACGGGCATGGTCTTTGCCTCTCTCTTGCTGTGTGTCGCCCTGATTATGAAATGCGACTTTTGGATTTATGAAACGCTACTGCTCTGCCTGCTGTCAATGTTGGGACTGACGTTTACGGCTTCGAACACGTTGGCAATGGACTGCGAGCGGGAAAACGCCGGAACAGCTTCTGCATTGCTCGGCGCATTGGGGTTTGCCTTCGGAGGTATCGTTTCGCCGCTGGTAGGACTGGGCGACCTCATGACTTCTACGGGAATCATCTTTCTGGCAGGTTCGCTCTGTTCGTTCGGCTGTACGCGCTTCGCATTGCGAACCAATCTGTTACAACATGCGCCGGAAATGATTCGGAAATAAACAGGCGTAACATTGTTTTTTCATTAAAAAAACACTATATTTGGGACATACGAACTTTAAACAGGAAGTATTATGAACTCAAATCCAATTTTCAGTGTACACATTCCTACCAAGATTTTGTTCGGATGTGGCGAATTAAAGAAGTTGGCAACAGAAAAGCTGCCGGGAAAGAAAGCCCTGATTGTTATATCGGGAGGAACCGCAATGAAAAAATACGGCTATCTGGATAAAGTTATCGGGCTGCTGAAAGAGAACAATGTAACATCAATCGTATTCGATAAAATTCTTCCGAACCCTATCAAAAGTCATGTGATGGAAGCTGCGACCGTATGCCGCGAAAATCAGTGCGACTTTGTAGTAGGTCTGGGCGGCGGGAGCAGCATCGACTCGGCAAAATCAATCGCTGTAATGGCTTGTAACGAGGGCGATTATTGGGACTACATCAACGGCGGAACCGGAAAGGGACGCCCGGTAACGAAGGCTTTGCCCGTGGTTGCCATTCCTACCACTGCGGGAACGGGAACAGAAGCAGACCCGTGGACGGTTATCACCAACGAGGAACGTCAGGAGAAAATAGGCTTCGGAAACGAGTTGACTTTCCCCGTGCTTTCCATCGTCGACCCGGAACTGATGGTGTCTATTCCGCCACATCTCACAGCATATCAGGGCTTTGATGCTTTCTTCCATGCAGCCGAAGGGTTTATCGCCAACTGTGCCACTCCCATCAGCGACCTTTATGCGCTAGAAGCAATCCGCTTGTTATACAAATACTTGCCCGTAGCGGTAAAAGACGGTAAGGACTTAAAGGCAAGGGCGAAAGTGGCATGGGCAAGTACGCTTGCCGGACTGGTGGAAGCTACATCGAGCTGTACGTCGGAACACTCACTTGAGCACGCCATGAGTGCTTACTATCCCGAACTGCCTCACGGAGCGGGGCTTATCGCCATCAGTGAGAATTACTTCGAAACGTTCCGCAATGACAGCATGAAACGTTACATGAAGATGGCGGAAATCATGACGCAGCAGAAGAGCAACCGTCCGAGTGATTTCATCGACGCACTGGTAAGAATGCAGAAAGAATGTGACGTATACGGACTGAAACTGAGCATTTGGGGACTGAAAGAAGAGGATTTCCCGAAGATGGTACAAAACGCCCGCGAAACGATGGGTGGGCTATTCCTTTTCGACCCTCGCCCGATGACGGATGAAGAGGTACTGAACATTTATAAAAAATCATACCGGTAAAGCCGGTGGTTTCCCATTCCAACCCATAAACGAAAGAGGAAGAACCTGAGTGCTTCTGCTTACAGGTTCTTCCTCTTTTCGTTTATCTGAATAAAAGTATTGTTAATCTACCGGTTCCGATAACTCTTCCAATGTTTTTCCTTCGTACAAACAGATTGCTTCCTTATAATCTTTCGGAAGCTCCACGGGCTCTTTCGTAGCTATGTCATATCCTACCAGCACCGTACGACACTGGCATTTCAACACGCCGCTTGCCTTGTTGGTGGCACGTTGCAACAGCGTAAGGCTCTTATTGCCGATATGAATTACCGCCGTTTCAATAATCAGTTCGTCGGAAAAGAACACCGGAGCCAGAAAGTCGGCATTGATATTTGCCACCACCACAGCAAATTTATTCCATTCCTCCATCCCGAACACATCGCGAAAATACGAAGTTTTCGCAAGGTCGTATAACGAAAAATAAGCATTGTTGTTCATGTGCCCGTACAAATCGACATCGCTAAACCGTATTTGTATGGGCATTACGTGTTTAAACTTGATTTCATCTGCCATAATATAGTAGTACTTAAGATTAGTTTTCTCAAATATACATCTTTTTTATTAAAACCGCTATCAAGTGGCAGATTATTTCTTACTTTTGCTCGCACTTACTAAGATTTATCCTTAATAATCATATAAAATGGAAAAGAAATTCAGCAAAGAGACACTCTGCGTACAAGGAGGGTGGACTCCGAAAAACGGAGAGCCTCGGGTTCTTCCGATTTATCAAAGCACAACGTTCAAATACGATACCAGCGAACAGATGGCACGTTTATTCGACCTGAAGGATAGTGGATATTTTTATACACGCCTCCAGAATCCCACGAACGATGCTGTGGCTGCCAAAATTGCCGCATTAGAGGGTGGTGTAGCAGCTATGCTTACTTCATCGGGACAGGCTGCCAACTTTTACGCTGTGTTTAATATCTGCGAAGCGGGCGACCATTTTGTCTGCTCATCTACCATTTACGGAGGAACGTTTAACCTGTTCGGCGTAACGATGAAGAAGTTGGGCATCGAATGTACATTCGTGGATGCCGATGCTCCGGACGAGGAAATCGAAAAGGCGTTCCGCCCGAACACGAAATGCCTGTTCGGAGAAACCATCTCCAATCCGAGTATCAATGTGCTTGACATCGAGAAATTTGCACGCATCGCTCACAAACACGGAGTTCCTTTAATCGTTGACAATACGTTTGCCACTCCCATCAACTGCCGTCCCTTTGAGTGGGGAGCCGACATCGTTACCCATTCTACTACGAAATACATGGACGGACATGCCACCTGCGTAGGCGGAGCCATCGTAGACAGTGGCAACTTCGACTGGGATGCACATGCCGACAAGTTCCCCGGTCTGACTCGCCCGGACGAATCGTACCACGGACTGACGTATACGAAATCATTCGGCAAAATGGCTTACATTACCAAAGCCACTGCCCAACTGATGCGCGACTTGGGTTCCATCCAGTCGCCAGAAAATGCTTTCCTGTTGAATCTCGGCTTGGAAACCCTGCATCTGCGTGTGCCTCGTCACTGCGAAAATGCCCAGCGCGTAGCCGAATGGCTGGAAGCTAACCCGAAAGTGAAATGGGTTAATTACTGCGGACTGAAGAGCAGCAAGTATTACGAACTGGCAAAGAAATACATGCCGAACGGATCGTGTGGAGTCATCGCTTTCGGACTGAAAGGTTCACGCGAAGAGGCTATCCGGTTTATGGACGCCCTGAAGTTGGCTTGCATCGTGACCCACGTAGCCGATGCGCGTACCTGCGTACTGCATCCGGCAAGCCATACGCACCGTCAGCTTACCGACGAACAGTTGATTGAAGCGGGCGTTGCTCCCGATTTGATTCGCTTATCGGTGGGTATCGAAAATGTAACCGACATCATCGCCGATTTGGAGCAAGCGCTTGCCACCATCTGATACACCTGAATACGGAGAGGTACAGGAAGCGTTCACGTACCTCTCTATTTGTTTTTATACATCCCTTTTACCCCATGAAGCCGCACGACTATTACGCCCAGCGTCTGACGACTACCGAAACCGAATTACATCAAGTTAAACAACGCATTACCCGCATCAGTTTATTACGTGTGATCTTGTTTATCGCCGGAGTAGCGGGACTTATCACATTTTTCCACAGCGAGAGTTGGAAAATCATTCTGACCGTATGCTGCACTTTCCTTCCGTTTTTCTTCCTGTTAAAAATACACGACCGTTTGTTCCGGCGTCGCGACTGGCTGGAGACGCAGGCACGCATCAACCGGGAAGAGTTGCAAGCCCTGACGGGAGATAACAGTTGTTTCGACGAGGGAAAGGAGTTTGTTAATCCGGAACATCCGTATTCGTTCGACCTTGATGTGTTCGGAAACCGCTCGCTGTACCAGATGATAAACCGCACTTGTACCACTTTCGGTAAAGACCGCTTGGCTACATGGATGCAACATCACCTGAAAGATAAACAAAGCATTGAGGAACGGCAGCAAGCTGTAAGGGATTTAGGGTGCCGTCCCGACTTCCGCGAACAATTCCGCGTAACGGGACTAATCTTTCACGGTCAGGCTTCAGACGGTGAGGAAATCCGTACGTGGACTGAAACTCCGTGCCAATACCTCCATGCTCTTTGGGTGAAAGCGTTCATTTGGGGCGTTCCTGCCATCAACGTTGTCTTGCTGGCAGCGGGATTGGCTGACTTTATTTCGATGACTTGGTTCGGACTGTCGTTCATGCTCTTTGTCATCATCAGTTTCGGCATCATCAAGCGTGCCACGATGGTACAGGAAACTTACGGAAAGCGGCTGAAAACCTTAAACAGCTATGCCCGACTGATTGCTTTGGCTAAAAAGGAACAATGGGAATCGGCACTGATTCAAAAGTTGATGGAGCGCCTCAACCTCGACGGAAAATCGCCGGTAGATGCGCTTATGCAACTATCGAAAGAGCTTGACCGTCTTGATTTGCGCAATAACCAACTGCTTTATGTGATTTTGGAAGGAAGTATTTTCTTCCAACTCCGTCAGATAGTACGCATCGAACGATGGAAAGAACGTTACGGGCGGTTCGTTATGGACTGGCTGTCGGTAGTGGGAGAACTTGATGCGCTTTGCTCATTGGGTACTTTCGCTTATAATCACCCCGATTATGCTTGGGCTTCCATCGCCGACACTCCGTTCTGCTTTCAGGCTACGACAATGGGACATCCGCTTATGCCCGCCCGCCAATGTGTAAAAAACGATGCCTCCATCCCTTCACGCCCTTACTTTCTGATTATCACGGGAGCAAATATGGCAGGGAAAAGCACGTACTTACGCACCATTGGGGCTAACTATCTGCTTGCCTGCATCGGCGCACCCGTGTGCTGCGAGCGGCTTACGCTTTATCCGGCACAACTCGTTACCAGCCTGCGCACATCGGATTCGCTTTCAGACAACGAGTCTTATTTCTTTGCCGAACTCAAACGACTGAAACGTATCATTGACTTGCTGAACGAAGGACAAGAGCTGTTCATCATCCTCGACGAGATATTAAAAGGGACGAACTCATCGGATAAACAGAAAGGTTCGTTCGACCTGATCCGACAGTTTATGAAGCTGAAAGCAAACGGCATCATCGCTACCCACGACTTACTGTTGGGAAAACTTGCCACACAGTTTCCCGGACAAATAAGGAACTATTGCTTCGAGGCAGATATTACGAACGACGAGCTTACGTTCTCGTACAAGCTGCGCGAAGGAATCGCACAGAACATGAATGCGTGCTTCCTGATGAAGAAGATGGGAATCACGATTCAAGACGATTAAACCCCGTCTGATAACTCCCGAAAACGCTACCGTTAGCGTTGCTTCACGCAAGCCGAAGCGTTACCCCATTCTACCCATAGGATTCACTTACGCTATGGGTAGAATTTTTTATGCCTCAGAATCGGGAATATTTTCACAGTTCGCCCCATCGGGTTTTATGTCACGCAATGCGCTGGGAAGCATCCCGAACTGCCGTTTGAAACACTTTGTGAAATACTTCGGGTCATTAAATCCTACCGCATACGCTATCTCAGAAATATTCATGTCCAGCCCCTCTCCTACCAGTAACTGACGGGAAACGTTCAGACGGTAAGTCTTCATAAACTGTCCGATTGACTGCCCTGTCAGGTCTTGCAGTTTCTGATTAACCAACGTCTTACTATACCCCATATCGTGAACAAACCGCTCAAGGTCGTATTCTGCATCGGCATAATTCTGCTTCATAAAGTCGATTGCCCGCTGCATAAACATTTTATCACGCGAGTCTTCTTGCAAGCCTAATTCACCCATATCGGCCGACACAGCAAAACGTTCCTTATACCGACGGCGCAAATTCAGGATATTCCGCACACGCACCTTTAAGACTTCAGCATCAAACGGCTTACAAAGATACTCATCGACTCCTATCGAATAGCTAATCTTTTCTTTTTCCAGTGAATTTACTGCGGTAAGCATCAAGAAAGGAATATGGCTGGTGGAAAGATTTTCTTTTACCTGACGGGATAATTCTATCCCATCCATGCCCGGCATCAACAAATCGCTTATAATCAGGTCGACCTTTCGGCTACGGATAAGTTGCAATGCCTCAACTCCGTTTGCTGCCTCCAGTATTAAATAATCCTTCTCTAAAAGCGAACGAATGTAAGTACGCATGTCTTTATTATCATCCACTAACAACAGTGTTTCGTCGGACAACGGTTCACAAGCAGCTTCCTCCTGCCTGATACATTCTTCTTTGACACAGGGAGGCACGATGTGCGACAAACCAATGGGTAACAACAAACGGAACGAAGCCCCACCTGTCCGGTTATTTTTCGCATAAATAGTTCCGCCCTGCATTTCAACAATACGTTTACACACGTAAAGTCCGATACCCGTACTGCCTTGTCCGGCTGCCGCATATTTCACCGTACCGGGCGACTGATAGAAACGGGAAAATATACGTTCCAAATCTTCGGGAGGAATACCGTTTCCTGTATCACTGACCGCAAAATACAATTTATACCCAGCTTTGCCGGAATTCAAGAGCGCCACCCAGACCGTAATCCGTCCGCCCGCAGGGGTATATTTCACGGCATTCGACATTAAATTCGATACAATCCGATTCAAATATCCAGCATCTGCCTCAATAACCGGCGAAGTAAGGCGAGTATACACATTGAAAGAAATATTACGTTCGGCTGCAAATGCTTGGAACGGAGACAGGCTATCTTCCAAAAAAGCCGACAACCGGAGCGGCTTCGGATTAAAGCGTGTCTGTTCTTCATCCAGCTTTCTGAAATCCATCAATTCATTTACCAAAGCAAGAAGTTGCCGCGAACTTCTCCCCGCAATTTCCAGTTGTTTCCTTGTCTGCTCGTCTTTCGTTCGTTCCAATGCCTGCTCCAACGGCCCTTGTATCAAGGTAACCGGCGTACGGAATTCATGTGCCATATTGGTGAAGAAAGCAATTTTCTCGGCAGTCACTTCTTCCATTCGGCGCGCCATGACCTCCAACTGTCGGTTCTGCACTTCCAGTTCGTGCGTACGTTCCGAGACCAATTCCTCCAACCGTACCTGCCTGCGCCGCAAAAGACGCACCTTGTAACGGTAATATCCGTAACTTCCCCCGCACAGAAGCAGGAAGATAATTCCCCAAAACCAAACCGATTTATAAAAATAAGGTACTACCCGAACGGTAACAGCCATTTCTTTATCCGTCCAATGCCCGTCGCGGTCAGTGGCTTTCAGATGTAACACATAATGTCCCGGAGGCAGAGATACATAAGTCAGTGACGACTCACCGGCAAGTGTCTCCCGCCAATCTTCATCATATCCTTCCAGATAATAACCAAAACGAATACAATCGCTGTATCCGTAATCTTGTGTGGTCAGATTTAGAGCCAATGTCCCATTGCTTTCATGATAACGGATGGATTCGTCTTCATCGGTAAACGACCAACTCTTTGACTTGGCAAGACGATAAGCAGCTATTTTGATAGGCATATTTGCGGTCACAGTGTCTGATGTGTCCGAATGAATTGCCAGTAACTTATGTTCCTTTCCCCCATAAATCAACGGTTTAACCGCAGAATGACAAAACGCATTGGCTGCAAACCCTTTTCCTGATAATCCGTCTGCCTGTGAGTAATTCATGAACGTATACGTTCCAACATCCATGTGCGCTATTCCGTTGTCGGTAGAAATCCATAGATGACCTTCGTTATCTTCCGCCAATCCTAAGACAACATTGTCGGGCAAGCCGTTGCGAACGGTCAGATTCTCAAACTCAAAATGTCCGTCTGCATCCGAAACCAAGCGATATAGTCCCGTACCGTTTCCTCCTAACCAAATAATACCCCGGCTGTCTTGAAACAAGGCGTTTATCTTCTCTAACTGAGTGGTATGTTTGTCGGTAAGACGATACTTCAGATAAGTATAACTGAAGCGCTGGCGCGACTGCGCAAACGAAGCTAAATCGACAACAAACACACCTTCGGTCGTACCTACCCACAAACGACTTTTCCGGTCAATCAGCAACGCATTTATCGCATCAAACTCGTTATCGCTCAAGTCGAAAGTAATCCGCTGAAACGACTTCTTACGCTTATCATAAAATATAAGTCCTCTTACAGAACCAAACCAAATCCCCTGATTCATTCTGTCTTCTACCGCACTGAGGATGAAATCGCTCTCCAGCCCGATATTGTCTTCCCAAAAATACTGTCGGAAAACCCGGTTACCCGGACGATTCAGGTCAAGTTCCGTAATACCCACACCCCATGTATATGCCCAAAGATGATTATCGCTGTCTATCAGCAATCCCTTTATGCTATTGCTGCTTATCGACGTCCTGCTGCCGGGAATGTACGTATAATGGGTAGCGTCTTCACTTCCCAATTCTTTTCGATACAAGCCGTCTTCTACCGTCCCTATCCACAAGTTGCCTTCATGGTCTTCGGCTATGGCACTAATCTCCACTTTCCTTTGTGCAGCAGACGTGGCAGGAATATAATCCCAAACATCAATGCGAAGCCGTTTCCTGTACAACAGGTCGACACCCTCATCGCGCGTTCCCGCCCAAATATTCTCACCTTCGGCATAAAGACAGTTTATCGCATTGCTGTTGATGGTCGAATTATCCCGCTCGGTAGTGCGGCGGATAAAATGGAAAGTATCGGTAGAACGGTCGTAAACATTGAGTCCGTTCAGCGTAGCTACAATTACACTTCCTTCGTCGGTCAGATGAATATCTGTGATATACGCCTGACTCAACATGCCGGAACGGTGAGTGGAATAGCGATAACGCTTTACTTCACCCGAACGATGATCATACCGAAACAGTCCCCGATTACTCCCCATCCACAAAAAATCACCGTCGGACTGTAAACAAGAGATACGCCAATCTTCACTGAAAGGCTCTACCTGAGGTATCAGCACCTTATTTATCTGATGATTGTCTGCCTTTACAAAACGATATAGCCGGTTCCCGATGCCGGCACATACCCCCGCTTCCGTATCGGTCATTTCCGAAATGCCCTCGTTCTCGGGATTCATCAACCGGAAATAATTGTTTACCTCACCTTTAGCATCCAACTCGATACACCATAAGGCACGGTCGGAAACCACCCACACATCACCATTGCGTGAGCAATACAGCGTACGGATATAAGACCGGCACAAGGATTTCAATTCGGGAAAAGCCGAGATATCAAGACTAACCAACCGACACGTAGCCACATCCATCCAGTCCAACCCTCCTTCCGAACCAATCCAAAGCCTGCCGCAACCATCTTCACAGAGCGAGTAAACATAATTACTCTTCAAGACATCTGTTTCTCCACGCGCCGTATATGTCAGGAACCGATATCCATCATAGCGTCCTACTCCACCCTGCGTAGCCATCCATACATAACCTTTCGAGTCTTTTAAAATGGCAGTAACGCAGTTATTCGGAAGTCCCTCGGCTTCGGTAATAAAGCGAAAATTATAACGTGAAAAAAACGTATCGGCAGACAAAGCGTATGCCGTCAAGCATCCGGTAAAAAGAATATATATAAGAAACAAGATATGTCGTTTCATAGGGAAAAGCATCAGATTTGTTACGCAAATGTACATAAATATTAAACGCTCCCCTACGAGAACATAAAGTTTTTTACAGTTCATAGAGCCTTCAAGAGCCAGTTTAAATTTAGCTCTAAGTCTATATCCGCTTCATCATGCGCTCGCGTTTTAAATAAATGGAAACCGAAAGCAAACCCAGCAATACGACAAAAACGCCCACCAATGCCGGATAACGATAACCTAAACCTGCCTCAACAGGCAATCCGCCCAAATACGCTCCTACGGCATTGCCAAGATTAAAGGCTATCTGCACACACGCAGCACCCATCATCTCGCTGCCCCGCGAGTTTTGAAGCAACAATAACTGTTGAGGAGAAGATACGGCAAACAAACATGCTGTACCGATAAACATGAGCAATACAGACAGCCACGGAACAGATGCAAAGAAAAACGTACCGAGCAAAGAAACAAGCATCAACACCTGCGTAAAACGAATAACAGGAGCCAGTCCGTACAGGTCGCCACACTTACCGCCCACCAGATTACCAATCGTCATCCCTAACCCAGCAAGCACCATAATCAACGTAATATGTGAAGCAGCAAATCCCGCCTCGTGTATCATTTGGGGAGTAACATAACTGAACCAACAGAAGATTCCGCCGTTGCCAAACATCGTAGTCAGAATGATAAGCCACGGAGCCAATTTTTTCAAGAAGCGGAACTGACCTTTCAGTCCCACGTCGGGCAAGGCAGGAAGCGAAGGAACCCATTTATAAATCAAGTAGAATATCAGCAGTCCCCATCCCGCATTGAACAGGAACGGAAAACGCCACGAAACCAGATTGCTGAGCATCGTTCCGAAAGGCACTCCGAACAGATTGGCAACCGTCATGCCAGCAATCATCATTGATACCGCCAACGACTCTTTTCCCTTATCCGCCACTCTTTCTGCAACGATAGACCCCACGCCAAAAAATGCACCATGAGGCAGACCAGAAACAAACCGCATGAGTAACAAACTCCAATAACCTTGCGAAAACGCCGCACACAGGTTTCCTACAAAATAAACAGCGACCAAGCCCAGCAGAATTTGTTTCAGCGGGCGCGTACGTGCCACAACCACCATCAACGGCGCTCCCACACACACGCCAATAGCATACGCCGAAATAAAATGTCCGGCCGTAGGGATACTCACCCCTAAATCATGCGCCACATTAGGAAGGATTCCCATCATAACAAACTCCGCAATACCCAGTCCCAACGTACCGGAAGCAAGTGCCAACAAACTTTTTTTCATGACTCCATTCTCTATTTTCGCGCAAAGTTAACACGAATAAGTGTACCAAGAACACTATGTTTAATTTCTTGATTTATGTCATTTTTATTCGCGTTCTGTGCGCCTCTCCATCATGTTTCCGCACACTTGCTAATCTAAAAAATATCCTGACGGCCTCTACTCCTGAATGCCGACGGCATCCTTCTTAGCTATTTTTACATAGATAGGCATCTTATCATCCGGAGGAGTATCTTCCTCTAATCTGATGGTATAAAATACATAACCGTCTATACCATACTTTTCAAACCATTTTCGTGGCTCAACTCCCGAATCACGCAAGCCGCAAAACCAAACTCCGTTCTGAATCGGAATACCAGCGGTATAAGCCATGACAGGGATATCGTTACTATCTCCGGGAGTAAATGTTTCCATTAAGATTTTCATGTTATCCATGCGCACCGTATCATTAAAAATGGGCTGATTATTGCTTGCCGGATAGAAACAACAGATATGTAAGCTGTCCTTTCCATAAGGAACGGCCATAAAGTCAAGAGATTCGATGCTATCAACAAGCAGAAAGTGAACAAACTCAGGAAGCAATTCTTGTTCGCTAAATGCGCCGTTACTGCAAGCCACTTTCTTCAGCTTCGCACGCTTTCCGTTAAAATCACCTTTCAAGGTTACACGCAAATGTTGAACATTCTGCATCTGAAAATATTGCTGCATGAGTTCAGGTAAAGTCTTTGTCCGATATTCATACTCCACCTTTATGGGTTGTGCCTGCGTTAACATTACAATCAGAGCAAGCAGCATGGTAATGATGATTTTCTTGTGCATATTCCTATACTGTTTTTCAATCTCAAAGATATTGCATTTATTTGGGTCAGCCCAAGAAAATTCTGACTTATTATAAAGAAAAATCGGCTAAACATGAAAACATGCTTAGCCGATTTCTTCGTACCCAGACCCGGTACAAGGCATAGAAATCATAGGAAAAT
>ULQS01036191.1_pt1 | contig 23881 bp, 18 predicted proteins | sample 1954751 | NCBI WGS metagenome assembly ULQS01 (sample SAMEA4835662, study PRJEB28245) | human gut metagenome | biome: gut microbiome; material: fecal sample | place: Denmark | collected 2008 | reverse complement strand
GGGTTAGCCGGTTCACTCGTTACCGGCCGTTTGTCCGACAGGTACAATCCGGGGATGTTGTTGCAATGGGCACTCTTGCTGATGTGTGTAGGGCTTGTACTGCTGTTGGTGATGCACCTGGGCGTGCTGATCCTGGGATTAGGACTGTTTACGTTTGCTTTTTTCGGTACTCATACGATGGCTAGCCGTATAGTATCGGCTCATGCTGCTTTTGCCAAAAGCACTGCTACCAGCATTTACTGGCTGTTCTATTATGCAGGTTCCAGTCTGATTGGTTCGCTGACGGGTATCGTATTTACCCGATATGGATGGAACCTGTTTGTCGAATTGTTGCTGGTGCTGATCGTCATAGCATTGGTCGTTGCCCTTATTCCGGTTGCACACGTATGGTATTCGCGATTTCGCGTACAAGTAGTTCGCAATTAATGATTCAGTATATGATTAATCGTTTGAGAAACAGATTGTTTATTACCAATTTAAAAAATGAATTTTATATGAGAAAAGGATTTTTATGGATGGCTCTGATAGGGCTGTCGGTGAATTTACAGGCGCAGGCCTCACGCGAAAATGTATCTCAGGAAATCGAACCAGTTGCGATAGTGCAGGATGGCATATGGTTTTGTGAAAGTACGTATCCCTATAACGGTGGTATTTTGATCGCCAATTTTGGCACGTCAGAATTGAATCCGCTTAATTCGGAAGGAAAGGGATATATTGTCTGGCACAAGGATGGAAAGACTGAAATAATTGTTCCTGCTGATGGAAACCTATCCGCACCGAAAGGCATGTTCGAGAGAGACGGTTATCTTTTTGTCTGCGATGTCAATAAGATTGTAGTTTACCATTTGTCTGTTCCCGGTGAACATCCTCGGATTATCCGTCTTCCCGAGGGAGATTTGTTTGTCAACGACCTGGCTGCTTCGGGCAATATGCTGTACGTTTCTGTAACCAATACAGACAAGATTTACCGGATAGATATCAGCGATCCTGCCAATCCGGGTGCTCCGGTAGAATGGACGTCTATTCCTGGTCCTAACGGTTTGCTGGTAGACAGCGGAGTGATGTATGTAGCGTCGTATCCAGCAGACGGCAAGACGCAGGACAAACATATCATTTATCGTATAGATAATTTAGATACTCCTCAACCAGAAAAATTTGTTCAGACCCCGGGACAGTACGATGGGATAGCTTTCTCTTCCGACAAAAAATCAATCTATATAACCAATTGGACACCTGCACAGCTGAGTAAGATTGACCTCCGGACACGCCAGATAGTACCCGTCCAGCTGAAGCTTGCCAATCCATTGATAGGACCAGCCGATATTACTGTCGATGGGGAAAAAATTTATATCCCGGATTTACCCAATAGCCGGGTATTGGTTGTTGAAGAATAAGATTGAGGGTGGAAAGTGGTTTCGTGGTACTTTCATCGTTTCTTCATAGCCAATATCTGTTTTTCGGCATGATAAGACGAACGTACCAGCGGAGCACTTTCTACCTGCGTAAATCCTTTATCCAGTCCTGTCTTTTTGTATGCGGCAAATTGCGCCGGTGTGACGTATTCGGCCACCGGATAATGTTTATGGCTGGGTTGCAGGTATTGGCCGATGGTAAGGATATGGCATCCGATGCGGCGTAGGTCGTCCATCAGTTCTTCTACTTCTTGCGGTGTCTCTCCCAAACCGACCATGATACCCGATTTGGTAGTGATGCCGCTTTCGGCTATCTGATGCAATACCTCCAAGCTCGTGTCATAACGTGCTGCACTGCGTACCAGTGGACTGATACGCCGTACCGTTTCCATGTTGTGTGAGATGATATCGGGCTGGGCTTCTATGACCTGTTCTACCAGCTCTCTTCGTCCCTGAAAGTCAGGAATCAGCACCTCAATGGTTGTCTCCGGATTCTGTCGCCTGATTTCCCGAATGGTTTTTGCCCAATGAGCAGCTCCAAGGTCGGGCAGGTCATCACGGTCTACCGAGGTGACAACTGCGTGCGACAGTTTCATCAGCGAAACAGATTCGGCTACGTGTGCCGGCTCACCTGGGTCAAGGGGCAGAGGCTTCCCGGTCAGCGTATTGCAGAATTTACAGCTTCGGGTACAGATGTCGCCGCCTATCATAAAAGTGGCAGTCCCTTTTCCCCAGCATTCGCCCATATTGGGACAACGGCCGCTACTGCAGATGGTGTGCAGGCAGTGGGATTCTACAATACGTTTGGTTTCGGTGTAGCGTTCGTTGGCACCGATATTTATTTTCAGCCATTCGGGCTTGCGTACTCTTTCCATTTCGATGATTAAGATTGATGATAGATAATGGAGAATGATTCATTCTCCATTAATCTTAAAGGTTATTTTTGAAGAAATTAGTCAGTTTGGTGTACAGGTGCAGACGTGTATTACCGCCGAAAATACTGTGGTTCCGGTTGGTGTAGATTTGCATGTCAAACTGCTTGCCCAGCTGAACCAGCTGTTCGGCATATTCAGCACAGTTCTGGTAGTGTACGTTGTCATCGGCCATACCATGTACCAGCAACAGGTTTCCGCTCAGTTTGTCGGCACGTGTAATGGCCGAAGAGGCTTTGTAACCTTCTCCGTTTTCTTTGGGAGTACGCATGAAACGTTCGCCGTAGATGGTATCATAATAGTTCCAGTCGGTGACGGCTGCTACTGCTACACCCGCTTTGAACACCGGTCTGCCTTCGCTCATGCTCATCAGTGTCATGTAGCCTCCGAAGCTCCATCCCCAGATGCCGATACGATTCTTGTCTACATACGGCAGCGTACCCAGATAGAGGGCTGTTTCCACTTGGTCGCGAGCTTCCTTTACACCTAAGTTCAGGTAAGTACATTTGGCAAATTCAGCACCGCGTCCACCTGTGCCACGTCCGTCTACACAAACTACGATGTATCCTTGCGAAGCCATATAATTCTCCCAACTGATGTTGAAGGCATCCTTCACCTCTTGCGATCCAGGGCCGCTGTATTGGTATTGAATGACAGGATACTTTGTGGAAGCTGAGAAATTGGCGGGTTTCAGCATCCAGCCATTCAGTTTCACTCCTTCCGAAGTCTGGAAAGTGAAGAACTCCTTTTGTGGCATCTGGCAGGCTGCCAGTTTCTTCTTCAGCGAAGCATTGTCTACCAGGGTGGTCAGTACTTTTCCTGTATTGTCGTTCAAAGTGATTACGGTAGGAGTATTGGCATTCGAATAGCGGTTCATGAAGTATTTCATGTCCGTACTGAATTGTGCACTATTGGTTCCTTCTTTAGTAGACAGCTTGATTTTCTTGCCCTTACGGTCTATTTTGTAGACTGCTGTACGCATCGGACTTTCTTCATTGCTTGTGAAATAGAAGGCTCCCTCTTCGGGTGCATAACCTAAGAATTCTTTTGCTTCATATTGTCCGTCGGTCACCTGTTTTACCAGATTACCTCCCATACTGTACCAATAGAGGTGGTTGAAACCGCTGCGTTCGCTGACAAAGCTGAAGTGTTCGGGGTAGAAAACAATATTGTCGAATACGCTTTCGTTGATATAGGTATCACTTTCGTCACGCAAAGCCAGTTTACAGACCGTACTGCGCGGATCGCCGAAGTACAGGTCAAGACGGTTCTGGTGACGGTTCAGTGTCATGATGGCCAGTTTGTTCGGGTCTTGTGTGAAGCGGATGCGGGGAATGTATCCATCTTCGTCCAATGGAACCTGCATCTTACGGGTTACTTTCGTCTTGATGTCGAAAGTGTGTACGCTTACTTTCGAGTTAGCTTCGCCTGTCTTGGGATATTTGTAGGTGTATTCACCCGGATATTTTTCGAAAGCACTGATGTGCGGAGCCTGTCCGGCAAAGAGGGGGAAAGAGTAGGAGGGTACCTGGCTTTCATCGAAGCGGATAAAAGCCAACATTTTGCTGTCGGCACTGAATTCCAATGCACAGTTGAAGGCAAACTCCTCTTCATAAACCCAGTCGGGGATACCGTTCAGTATTTCGTTGCGTTTGCCGTCCTTTGTCACCTGGCTTTCGCTGTTGCCGAAGTAACGTTTCACGAGGAAGATGTTGTTGTCGCGCACAAAGGCTACCATACTTCCGTCCGGCGAGAATACGGGTACTTGTTGCGGTCCTCCGTCCGAAAGACGTTCTACAACGTTGTTGATTTTACCGTCGATGTTGCGTTTCAGACTGTACAGATAGTGTACGGCTGTGTACGAACGGCGATATATGGGAGTCGTTTCTGTAGCAATGAGCAGCATACTTCCGTCTGGCGAGAAGCTGTAACTGTCGAATGTCTTGAACGGACACTCACGTGCAGTTGTTGCGTCAAACAGTACTTCTACCTGTTTGCCGGTTTTAAAGGAGTATTTGATGATTTGTGTCCGATCAGCATTCATCTGCGAATAGTGTTCGCCATCACCCGGGATGGGGATAACGCCATAAATATTTTCGGCGCGATATTGTCCGGACACGATATCTTTTAGTTCGATATTTGTTTGGCCGTTTTGGGCAAAGCCTGTCAGTGTGAGCAGGCAGAGGAGAAATACGATACTTATTTGTCTCATGATAGTTTTTCCTTTAGGGTTGACAAGGGCAAAGGTACACATTCTTGGCCGAAAAGCAAGCCGCAAAGCTCCTTTTTGGCAAAGATGCCCTTTTGAAGTGTTATCTCCTGTTGAATATTTATGGGATGGAATACGTAAATTCTATCAATGATGATATTGGCTTCCTTTATTTGAGTCTGTATCAGATTTGTAACTACAAACCTTCTACTTCCTGGGGAGATAAACCTGTGGCTTGACAAATAGCTTCTGTGTTTAATCCTAGTTTTTTCAGGTTACGTGCTATTTCCAGTTGTTTTATTCTTTCACCTTCAACCCTTCCTTCAACCCTTCCTTCAGCTCGTCCTTCAGCCCTTCCTTCAGCCCTTCCTTCAGCTCTTCCCTCAGCTCTTCCCTCAGCTCTTCCCTCTTCTCTTTCTGTAAAAATATTATCTCGTAAAATGACAATGTTGTCCAGATGGCGATAATAAGCATCCAGTTCTGTTTTGGTCATACGATCCAGTTTCAATCTTTCTTTGACTTCTTCCAATCCGGGTGCAGAGGCACCTTCAGGCACATCTCCTGTATTCAGATAGTAAATCCATTCTTCTAATGGCGTTTTGGCTACACGGTTGAAGTCATTAACTTTTAAAATATAGTATTCTGGATACAGCTGGCTGACTTCGTTCACTTTGAAAGTCTGTTTCTGAAACGGACTTAGTTCCAGTAATTCACCATTATGTATCCCTCTGAATTCAGTTTTTCCGTGATATACTATATCTGTTCCGTGGCCTAATGTGAAATATACAATGTTTACACTGTATACTTTGCGCACTTTGTCATATCCGTCTCCTCGGTTGATATATTCTGTTACGAGTTTGGAGGTGCCGAATAACATACGTTGGAAGTAAGCATATTCATTGTTGTTTTGTACTTCTATCAGTATAATTTCTCCTTTAGAGTTTTCGGCGAGGATGTCAACTCTGTTATATTTATCGTATTCGTCAGCCTGATTACTTTCGCTTTCTAGCAGCTTTTGTATGGTGATGCGTTCTCCCAAAAGAGTGGTGAGTAAACCTTCGAGTACGCCGAAGTTCACTTTATTGCGTAACAGGCGTTTCATAGCCCAGTCAAAACGGATATACTTGCTTTGTGCCATACGATACGTTTTTTAGTTTTTTGCAAATATACTGATTCCCTCTGATAAATACAATCATTTTATAGTAAGCTTGCATGCGATGAATAACAACACCGCATGCTGAAGGTTGCCTGTTTGCAGGGTATTTCTTACATTTGTCCGCAGATAATGAATAATACAGAGAATATGCCAGTCCTTTATAATGATTTTCCCACGTTTCTGAAGCGTTATTTTCCCTATAAGGTACAGAAAATTTCGCTGAATGCCGGCTTCACTTGTCCCAACCGTGACGGAACGGTTGGCTATGGCGGTTGCACTTACTGTAACAACCAGACGTTCAATCCTGAGTATTGCCGGACAGAGAAAAGTGTTACCCGGCAATTGGAAGAAGGGAAGGTGTTTTTTGCGCATAAATATCCCGAAATGAAATACCTGGCTTATTTTCAGGCATATACCAACACGTATGGCGAACTGGACTCACTGAAGCGTAAGTACGAGGAAGCCTTGTCGGTGGATGATGTAGTAGGGCTGGTGATCGGTACCCGTCCCGACTGCATGCCCGATTCTCTGTTGCATTATCTGGAAGAATTGAACCGTCAGGTGTTCCTGATTGTTGAATATGGCATCGAGTCGACGTCCGACGTCACTCTGCGTCGCATCAACCGCGGACATACGTTCGAAGTGACCCGTAATGCGGTGGAGCGTACGGCTGCCTGTGGCATTCTGACCGGAGGACACGTCATCCTCGGTTTGCCGGGCGAGACGCATGCCGACATTGTAGCCCAGGCGGCTGCCGTGTCATCTTTGCCTCTCACTACGCTGAAGATGCATCAGTTGCAGTTGATACGCGGTACCCGTATGGCAGCCGAATACGAACACGCGCCTGAAGACTTTCATCTGTTTGATGTAGACGAGTATGTGGAGCTGGTTGTCGATTATGTAGAACATTTGCGTCCCGACCTGGTACTGGAGCGTTTTGTTTCACAGTCGCCCAAGGAACTGCTGGTAGCCCCCGATTGGGGGCTGAAGAACTACGAGTTCAACCACCGCCTGCAAAAAAGAATGCGTCAGCTGGGGGCTTATCAGGGAAAGAAATATGATATATGAGAAAATTTTTGTATTTTTGTGGCATTTTGAAGGTAGAATTCATCTAATTATATAATGTTATGAATCAGAAAACATTGATTAAAGGAAAAGTTCATTACGTAGGAGTGAACGACCGCAACAAACATCTTTTCGAAGGTATGTGGCCGCTGCCTTACGGCGTTTCTTATAACTCTTATCTGATAGACGACGATATCGTGGCACTGGTCGATACGGTAGATGCCTGTTTCTTCGAGACTTATCTGCGCAAGATCCGTTGTATCATAGGCGACCGTCCTATTCAATACCTCATCATCAATCACATGGAGCCTGACCATTCCGGTTCGATCCGCCTGATCAAGCAACATTATCCCGACATTGTGATTGTGGGCAACAAGCAGACGTTCGGCATGATTGAAGGCTATTACGGCGTGACGGGCGACCGTTACGAGGTGAAAGATGAGTCATACCTCGACCTGGGACATCACAAATTGCGTTTCTATCTGACACCAATGGTGCATTGGCCCGAAACGATGATGACATTCGACGAGACTGACGGTATTCTGTTTGCCGGCGATGCTTTCGGCTGTTTCGGAACGCTGGATGGCGGTTTCCTGGACACACGCATCAATCTGGACCGCTATTGGGACGAGATGGTACGCTATTATTCCAACATTGTGGGTAAGTACGGCAATCCTGTGCAGAAAGCACTGGCCAAGCTTGGTCATCTGCCCATCACCACTATCTGTTCCACTCACGGACCGGTATGGACAGAAAACATTGCCCGTGTGGTAGGCGTTTACGACCGTCTCAGCCGTTACGAAGCTGAAGAAGGTGTTGTCATCGCTTATGGTAGCATGTACGGAAATACAGAACAGATGGCCGAAGCCATTGCAGCCGAACTGTCCGCACAGGGCATCAAGAACATTGTGATGCACAACGTCAGCAAGAGCAATCCTTCGTACATCCTGATGGATATATTCAAATACCGTGGTCTCATTGTCGGCAGTCCTACGTACAGCAACCAGATATATCCCGAAGTCGATTCGTTGCTTTCCAAAATATTGCTGCGTGAGGTGAAAGGCCGTTATTTCGGCTATTTCGGTTCGTTTACCTGGGCCGGTGCTGCCGTAAAACGTATGGCCGAATTTGCCGAGAAGAGCAAGCTGGAGATAGTAGGTGACCCTGTTGAGATGAAGCAGGCCATGAAAGACATTACTTACGAACAGTGCGAGAACCTGGCGCGTGCCATGGCCGATCGCCTGAAGAAGGACAGAAAATAATCGGTAATGGTTAATGATCAATGGTAAATGATCAATGAGAGTGGCCCTTTAATTTAGTGCACCTCTTTATCCACCATCAATCATTAACCATTAGTCATTAATCATTAACCATTAATTTTTGATATCATTACTAACCTTATAAATTAATCAGACATGAGACTAATCATTCAGCCGGATTATCAATCCGTATCGAAGTGGGCTGCTCACTATGTAGCCGCTAAAATCAAAGCTGCCAATCCCACACCGGAAAAACCTTTTGTTTTGGGTTGTCCTACAGGTTCGTCACCGCTGGGCATGTACCGGGAACTGATTGACTTGAACAAGAAAGGACTGGTTTCTTTCCAGAATGTTGTTACGTTCAACATGGACGAGTATGTAGGCCTGCCGAAAGAGCATCCCGAAAGCTATTACTCTTTTATGTGGAACAATTTCTTCAGCCACATTGATATCAAACCTGAAAATACCAATATACTGAATGGCAATGCTGCCGACCTCGACGCCGAGTGTGCCCGTTACGAAGAGAAGATTAAGTCGTACGGAGGAATCGACCTCTTTATGGGCGGTATTGGTCCCGACGGACACATTGCTTTCAACGAGCCGGGTTCGTCATTGTCATCGCGTACACGCCAGAAGACACTGACTACCGACACCATCATTGCTAACTCCCGTTTCTTCGACAATGATGTGAACAAAGTGCCCAAGACGGCTCTTACTGTAGGTGTCGGCACCGTGCTCAGTGCCCGCGAAGTAATGATTATCGTCAACGGTCACAACAAGGCCCGTGCCCTGTATCATGCCGTTGAAGGTCCTGTCATGCAGATGTGGACCATCAGTGCGCTGCAAATGCACGAAAAGGGTATCATTATCTGCGACGATGCCGCTACCGACGAACTGAAAGTTGGTACATACCGTTACTTCAAGGATATCGAAGCCGATCATCTCGATCCCGAGTCACTGCTGAAGTAAAATATTTAATGAAGAATGAGGAATGAAGAATGAAGAATTTCCTGCGGGATAAAATTCTTCATTCGGAGGCGAAGCCGACATTCTTCATTCTTCATTAAAGTCGGTTCTTCATTTTTTTATCCCTCTTCCAGCCATCCCGCTCCCTGGCGGACAATCTCGGCTTCTCCCTGCGTACAATCTACTACGGTAGAACCTTCGGTTCCTCCGATACCACCGTCAATCACCAGATCGACGATATCTCCCCATTTTTCATCGATCAGTTCTGGATCGGTAGCATATTCTATGTCTTCATCCTCGTCATACGGCAGGGTAGCAGTCATGATGGGTGCATCAAGCAGACGGGCTATTTCCTGAATGATAGGATTGTTAGGCATACGGATACCCACTTCTTTCCGGTTACGGAAGATCTTGGGCAGACGTGTCGTACCGTTCAGGATGAAAGTGAACGGTCCCGGCAGATTGCGTTTCATCAGTTTGAAAGTAGCGTTGTCCACCTTGGCATATTCACTGATGCTGCTCAGGTCGTAACAGATAATGGAGAGGTTGTTCTTTTTCGGATCAATGTCCTTCAGGCGGCAGATGCGCTCAATGGCGCGTTCTTTCAGTCCGTGACAGCCGATGGCATACATGGTGTCGGTCGGATAGATCAGGAGTCCCCCGTCGTTCAGCAGGTCGACAACGCGCTGCAGATCGGCAGGATTGTTGTTCTTGTTATAAAGCTTCAGAAGCATAAACAGATGTTTTTTAAGTCTTTGGGCAAAGATAGTGAAAGGTGAGCGCAATACAAAAACAAGCTTGCTTATTTTGGGGATTGCCGAACCGCATCCTATCTTATCCAAAGATAGCGAAAGTCGAATGCAAAAAAATAAGCTTGCTTAATTTTTTTTGCTGAGCCACCTCCTATCTTATCAAAAGGTGATGAAAGATGAGTGCCGAGACAACCTATCGGTTAATTCTCCTTTTCTCCTTTATTGTTTCTCATCTCCTTATCCAGCTTCTTTATTTTCTTCCAGGCTTCCTTGAACTTGGGGCAGAGGGTAACCGCCTTTTCATAGTTACGCATGGCAGCTTCCTGCATACCATGTTTCAGGCATTCGTCCCCCATGGTGATGTATTCCCGGGCATATTTCACCAAGGCCTTTTCTTTCTCCAGGGCAGCAGCCTTCAGTGCACGGTTTTCCTCACGCAGCGTGTTGATGATGTTCAGCTTGCGGCGGATGAGGCGTTGCGAAACCGGACGCTCGATGTCATAACGCGAATGGATAGCCTTGAAGAATTCGTTCAGAAAGGTTTCAAAGTCTCCTTTGTCGAAAGCCTTGGCCGCAGCAGCATATTGCACATCGGCCTGTGCCTGCTTCAGGGCACGGTCAATGGCCTGGCGGTTGTTGAAACGTTCGGCAAACTGTACGATTTCGGGACGTACAAAGATGTCGGCACGGCTGATAGGCTTCTTCAGTTGGATACCTTCGAGCGAAGTGCATCGGCTCAGTGCCACATACGTCTGTCCGCCGGCAAACACCCCACCGGTAAAGTCGATGACTACACGGCTGAACGTCAGTCCCTGGCTTTTGTGTACCGTAATGGCCCATGCCAGTCTGACGGGAAACTGGCGGAAAGTGCCCAGCTCCTCTTCTTCTATCTCTTTCTTCTCCTCGTTGTAACGATAGCGGATGTTGCGCCACACCTCCTGCTTGACGTCGCATTCCGTACCGTTGTCCGTTACGACGTACAGCGTACCTTCCAGCGGATCAAAGCCGCTCACCACACCGATTGTTCCGTTCACCCAGCGGCGGTCGTAGTCGTTTTTGATGAAGATGACCTGTGCTCCGGGCTTCAGTACCAGTTCCTTCGGAGTAGGCAGACTGCTTTCAGGAAATTCGCCTGTTATCTCTCCATAGAAGGTCATAGGTTCACCGGGCAGTTCGGCCAGCTTACGGTCGTTGATGTAGTCCACGTTGTCGCGGCGTGTGGCCAGGGTAATGTACATGTCGGCTTCCGACTGGACAATCGGCGTACCGTATCGGGTGTTCAGCAGTTGCAGGTCAGCAGCTCCGGCCGTATTGCTTCGTATGTGGTCCAGTACCCCGATAAACTTCGGGTCATTCTGCCTGTATACCTTTTGCAGTTCGATGGACACCAGTTCTATCTGGCCGAATACCCGTGCCGAAAAGAAATAAGGAGTAGGGTAGAAACGGTTCAGTATTTCCCGCTCGTCACCCTTCACGACCGGCTCCAGCTGAAAGACGTCGCCCACCAGCAACACCTGTTTACCGCCGAAGGGTTCGCGCAAGTTGTGACTGTAAACCCGCAGTATCCGGTCCACCGCATCAATGATGTCGGCCCTCACCATCGAAATCTCGTCAATAATGACCAGTTCCAGCTCCTGAAGCAGTTTGCGATGAGGCTTGGTATACTTGAAAAATTCGTGGATACGGCCTTTCTGCAGACTCAGGTTTGGATCATCGGGCAACAGCGGATGAAAAGGCAGCTTGAAGAAGCTGTGCAGCGTGCTGCCTCCGGCATTGATGGCTGCTATCCCTGTAGGAGCCAACACCACATGTTTCTTGCGTACATTGTCGCAGATGTAGCGCAGAAAGGTCGATTTGCCCGTACCGGCCTTCCCCGTCAGGAAAAGCGACTGGCGGGTATACTTCACGAGGTTCAGTGCATCCTGAAACTCACGGTTGCTGGTGTCGGGAACGAAGGTCAATGCGGGATAAATGGATAATTAATAATTAACAATTAAAAATTAATAATGAATAACGTTGAATGAGGGTAAAATTCATCATTTACCATTTTTCATTACCCATTGTTCAATCGCTTTGGCTATTCCGTCGTTGTCCACCGTATCGGTCACGTAGTCGGCAGCAGCTTTCACGTGGTCGGCAGCATTGCCCATGGCTATACCGATGCCGGCATGGCGCAGCATGGAGATGTCATTACCACCGTCGCCGAAAGCAATGGTATCTTCCAGCCGGATGCCGAAGTGGCGGATAATCTCATCAATACCCTTCTGCTTCGTGTTTCCCTTTGCCGTCACATCCACAAAGGCCGGATGCCAGCGTCCCATTTCGCAGTTAGGCGTATACGGACTGACTTCCCGTTCCTGGCTTTCCACCAGAAAAGGAGTCAACTGGTAAATCTCTTTTCCCTCTACAGCATCAGGCAGTTGGCGTGTCGGGATGGGCACTGTCACTTTCAGATGCTCATAGAACACTTCCTGCACCCGTTCGTCGGGTTGGCAGGCACAGATGTCGTTCTCACCCACCACGATGCAGGGAATGTCCCGCTTTGCGCAGTAGTCCGTCAGTGTGCGAACGTCTGTTACAGGTATGGGACTCTTGTAGATCACTTCGTCGCCCACAAAACAGTAAGCGCCGTTCATGGTGATGTATCCGTCTATCAGTCCTCGTTCCTGCAAGGCACCTAAGTTACTGATGATGATGCGTGGCCGTCCGGTAGCAATAAAGATGCGGTGACCTTCAGCCTTGGCGGCTGCCAGTGCCTCTACGGCCGATACAGGTATTTCATGAGTTTGGAAGCTGACCAGCGTTCCGTCAATATCGAAAAACAGGGCTTTCGTCATACATTCATTCTTTTATCGGGGTGCAAAAATATAAAAAAAAGGTGAGTGGAGAGGCAAATATATTTCGTACATTTGCCACAATCTAACCAAAAAATATTCTTTTATGAACAAACATTCCTTGAAAGACTGGCTGGTGGCTGTGCGCCCCTGGTCGTTTCCTGCCTCGGCCATGCCTGTGGCGGTGACGTTGGCCTACCTCTATTGGGCGGGCTATGAGGTGAACTGGATCAATGGTGTATGGGCGTTGCTCAACATCATCGTATTTCATGCCGCAGGCAATACGTGGAGCGATTATTTCGACTACAAGCATCGGGTCGACCGGGAAGATACCCACGGTGTACGTACCCTGACCGGAGGGCTTTTCCGTCCGCAGGAGATCTACCGCCTTTCCCTTTCGCTGCTGGCAGTGGCCCTGATTGCCGGCATCGGTCTGCTTCTCCGTACAGGACTTCCTTTGCTCTATATCGGCATCGGCGGTGCGGCCTGCACCTTGCTCTATCCCACGCTGAAGTACCGCGCTCTGGGCGATGTCGTCATCTTCATAGCCTATGCCCTGCTGCCCATGCTGGGTACGGCTTACGTGGCCACCGGCGTGACAGACTGGAATACCATGTGGGCAGGTGTCCCCGTAGGACTCATTACGGTAGCCATCCTGCACGCCAATAACACGCGCGACATCGAGACCGACGTACGTGCCGATATCTCCACCCTTGCCATGACCCTGGGTGGCCGTGCTTCCATGTACCTTTACTGTGCCGAAGTGCTTTTCCCCTTCGGCTGGATAGCCGGTTGTGCTGCCGGTGGCCTGTTCCCCTGGTGGACCATGCTGGTATGGATTGCCCTGGTTCCCGCTTTGGGCAATGTCCGTATGATGTCCCGTTATCCCGTTCTGGGCATGGAAGGCATTTCCCGCCTCGACGAACTGACTGCCAAGCTCCAGCTCATGTTCAGTCTGCTTTTCACCCTGTCGTTTGTTTTAGCCCGTCTGTTCTCGTGAAAAAACTGATATTTACCCTCATACTGGCAGCCGTGCTGTGGACGGTGATGTTCTCCCCCCTCACGGCTCCTTACGTCAATTTCTGGTGGATGATGACCGCTTCTGCCCTCACACTCTCCGTTCTCTCCACATGCTTCAATCCCGGTTGGTGGCATGGAGTCAGGTGGAGCGCAAGCGAAGTATTGCTGGGCATCCTCATAGCCGTTGTCCTGTGGTGCGTGTTCTGGACAGGCGATAAAGTCTCCTCCTGGCTTTTCGACTTTGCCCGTCCGCAGGTCAACCTGATCTATGGCATGAAAGAAGGCGAGTCGCCCTGGCTGCTATCCGCCCTCATGCTTTTCCTGATAGGTCCCGCCGAAGAAATCTTCTGGCGTGCCTATGTGCAGCGTACGCTTTCCAGCCGTTGGAATCCTAATACCGGTTTCCTGGTCGCCACGGCGTTCTATGCACTGGTCCATGCCGGTTCGTGCAACTTCATGCTGCTGATGGCAGCTCTGGTAGCCGGCATTGTGTGGGGCGGCCTTTACCGCCTGTTCCCCCAGCGTTTGGGAGCCATCATTGTCTCCCATGCCGTGTGGGATGTGGCCGTGTTTATCTGGTTCCCAATTTGATAGAGTTGAGGGTTCAGTGTGGAGGGTTTAGGGAATAGACACGGATAACGCAGATTTATATTTTTAACCGGTGATAATCAGTGGAATCTGTGTTTCAAACAAGGCATTCCCGGCCTTGTATACTTGTTGACTGAAGCCTTGTCAACTAATACGTTAATAAACTTGCGAAACTTAAAACGAATGATCAAACCTATAAATATATGACTTACAATTTCGATGAATTGATAGACCGCCGTCACACCGGTTCAGTGAAGTGGGACGGCATGAAGAATGCATTTGGACGTGACGATCTGACCGCCATGTGGGTGGCCGACATGGATTTCCGTACGCCTCCTTTTGTAATGGATGCCTTGCGTCAACGTCTCGAACACGAGGTACTGGGCTATGCAATGCCCTGCGAAGGCTGGGACACCACCATCTGCCACTGGCTACAGAAACGCCATCAGTGGGAAGTACGCCCCGACTGGCTGACCTTTGTTCCCGGCATTGTGCGCGGACAGGCTTTTGCCTTGCTCTGCTTCACCAACCCCGGCGACCGTGTCCTGGTGATGACTCCTGTCTACCACCCCTTCTTCCTCGTGACCGAACGCCTCAAGCGTGAAGCAGTCCGTTCTCCTCTCGACCTGCGCGACGGACACTACCACATCGACTTCGACCGCCTTCGTCACGACCTGCAAGGCTGCAAAGCCCTCGTCCTGTGCAATCCTCACAACCCCGGCGGACGTGTCTGGACCGTAGACGAACTGCGTCGCATAGCCGAACTCTGTCAGGAAAGCGGTACCCTTGTCATTTCCGACGAGATCCATGCCGACCTCACCCTGCCGCCTTACAAGCATCATCCCTTTGCTACGGTCAGTCCGGCAGCCGCTTCCAATTCCGTCACCTTCATGGCACCCAGCAAGACGTTCAACATGCCGGGCGTTCAAAGTTCCTTTGCCATTGTGCCCGACGACACCCTGCGCGCCCGTTTCCAGCAGTTCATGGAAGCCGGAGAATTCTGCGAAGGCCATCTTTTTGCCTATATCGGCTGTAAGGCAGCCTTCGAGCATGGCGAGGAGTGGCTCAACCAGTTGCTAGCCTACATTCAGGGCAACATTGACTTTACCGAATCCTATCTGCGCCAGCACATCCCTGCCATCGGTATGATACGTCCGCAAGCCTCCTTCCTCGTCTTCCTCGACTGCCGTCAGTTAGGCCTGGAGCAAGAAGCACTGGAACGCCTCTTTGCCGACAAGGCACGCCTGGCACTCAACACCGGCACCACCTTTGGCGAACCCGGCCGTGGCTTCATGCGTCTCAACGTAGGCTGTCCCCGTGCAGCATTGAAGCAGGCACTCGATCAGCTGGCCGAGGCGGTAGCAGGATTGAAGGTTTAAGGTTTAGGGTTGAGGGAGGATTAAATTGAAAATTAAAAGTGAAAAATTAAAAGTTTGGAGTTTAGAGTTTCAGGCACGGATGACACGGAAAAACAAGGATTTTTAATCTGTGACAATCTGCGTTATCTGTGGTGAATAAAAGTTGAAGGTTGAGAGTTTAAAGTTTAGCGTTGAGAGTAATCAATTCTTCATTTTTCATTAGCTTCGCTCAAAACCTCTTTTAATATTTACGCTGAGGAATATTCTTCATTCTTAATTCTTAATTCTTCATTCTTAATTCCCCCTCAACCCTCCTCCCTAAATCATTAACCTTTTCAACAACTAAACTATACAAATAACACTCACATTATGGAAGAATTCTCATTTCTCATGCCCCTGCTGCTTGCCATCGGCGGTCTTCTGGTCGGTGCCTTGCTGAAGTCGTTGCTGCGCCATTCGCGTGTTCCCTACACAGTAGCCCTGTTTGCTGTCGGTCTGTTAGTCGGTCTGGCCGACCGTAACGGTCTGTTCCACGCCATTCCCCGCCTGGAAGAAGCCTTGGTCGGTGTAGCCAACATCAACCCCGACTTTATCCTCTACATCTTTCTGCCCGTACTCATTTTCGATGCAGCCTACGAACTCAATCTTCACATCTTCAAGAAGACCCTTGCCAATGCAGCCCTGCTGGCCGTTCCCGGACTGATCATCTGCATGGTGCTTACCGCCCTGCTGCTGGTAGGCATCCGTTACGTAGTGCCCGGTTACGAGCAGTGGACGTGGGCCTTTGCCCTCATGTTCGGAGCCCTGATCAGTGCCACCGACCCCGTAGCCGTGGTAGCCCTGCTTCACGAGCTGAAGACCAGTAAACGCTTTTCCACCCTGGTCGATGCCGAATCCCTGCTCAACGACGGCACCGGTATCGTCTGCTTCATGCTCTTCTTCGGAGTCTACACCGCAGCCGGACAAAGCGAGCTGTCTCCCGTCATGCAGTTCATACAGGTTGTGGCAGGCGGTGTCCTGCTGGGCTATATGGCCGCCCGTCTGGTCATCTGGTTCATCACCCGTGTCAATTCCGAAGAACTGGTGCAGAACAGTGTCATCATTCTGGCCGCCTACCTGGTGTTCATCCTTTCGCAGTACTACCTGGGCCTCTCGGGTGTCATCGCCCTGGTAGCCTTCGGACTCACCGTGACCTACATCGGCAAGCCCCGCCTGAAACCCCGTGTCAACGAGTTCATGGAAACCTTCTGGGAACTGCTCACCTATATGGCCAACACGCTGGTGTTCATCATCGTAGGTGTAGTCATCGCCGTCAAGGTCGATTTCTCATGGTCCCATTTCGCCATCCTGCTCCTCCTTTACGTTGCGCTCAACCTGTTCCGCTTCGTCATGATCATGCTGCTTTACCCGCTGATGAAGCGTCTGGGCTACGGCCTTAACCGTCGCGAGTCCTTCATCCTTACCTGGGGCGGTCTGCGTGGAGCACTTGGCCTTACCCTTGCCCTCATGGTGTCCTACACTCCCGCCATCCCCGAGTCCATCCGCAGTCAGGTACTGTTCTTCACAGCCGGCATCGTTACGCTGACCCTCTGCGTCAATGCCACCACCACCCGCTGGTTGCTCGGCAAACTTGGCCTGACACACGTTCCTTCCGCCCGCATCCTGATGGAACGCCTGGTGCAGGAACGCATCCGCGAGAGCTCCGAGAAGTATTTCGACCGTCTGCAGGGACGCGAACCCCTGGCCGGTGCCAACTGGAAGAAAGTCGCCCGCTACATCGCTCCCCAGCCCGATACAACCCGTCTCGAAAAAGCCCGTACTCAGGACGTGCTGGCCGAACTCCGCCTGCGCTTGCTCGACCGCGAAAAAGCATTCAGCCGCGAAATCTACGAAGAAGGCATCATCTCGCAAACCGCATTCCGGCGCCTGATGAACTCACTCGACGAACTCTACGACCACGACGGTTCCTATCCGCTCGACGTGCGCCACTCCATCTTCAATTTCTGTAGCCGTACGCGGGCACTCTACCGGGTGCAGAAGTTACCCTACTTCAGCCGTTGGGCAGGCTTCTATTTCCGCGAACGCATCATGGTCATCTACGACCTTGGCCGTGGCTTCATCATCCTGCAGCGCGAAGACCTGAAACTGCTCGACGAACTCGTCTCCTCCGGAGTCGTCCAGTCCGGACAGGCTGCTCTTCTGCAAACCCTCCGCCGCGAGATCGAGCACAACATCGAGAGCATGAACCGCGTCATCAGCCGTCTGTCCGCCGACTTCCCCAAGGCCTACAACCATGCCCTTACGCAGAAAGCCATCCGCATGATGCTCAGCAACGAACGCCGGGTCATCCGTCAGATGCAGACCGACGGTGTTCTGTCCGACAAGGATGCCGCCCAGTACTATGCCCGTGTCGACGAACGTAGCGACGAGGTCAACTCCTTTACCCACACCATACCAGCGTCCATCCTCCGCTGGCTCTTCCACCGGCTGAAGTCCTGACAGGGTAGGGTAGTACCGATACAAAAAGTGCCCGAAACAGGCGGAAGACATGTGTCAGAACACATCTTCCGTCCGTTTCGGGCACTACTTTATAGGGGGCTTAGGGGGGAGGAGAGAGGTTTAGGGTTTAGGGTTTAGGGTTTAATGTTTAGGGGGTAATGAAAAATGGTTGGGGTGGTGGGGGAGAGATATTTTAGACGCGGATGGCACGGATTTTTATATTTTTAATCTGCGACAATCCGAAGCACATGTTGCTCTCTTCAGCCTTCGCCATCTGCTCTCTCAATCCTCAACTCTCACCCCTCAACTCTCACCCCTCATCTCTCAACCATAAACCCTCAATTCTCACCCCCTCATCCTTCACTCCTCATTAATTCGTACCACCGTTATGCTGACGGTTGTAAGTGTTGGCTGTTACGCTAACCTTGCCATAGCTCTTACCCGATACAGTAGTCGAACCGGCAGCAATCGAAGTCGTTTCTACAGCCTGCTTACCGCTCAGTGTCAGGGCAGTACCTATCGGCAGAGTTACGTTGATCTCATACGAACCGTTTACAGTCTTTACAGTCGAACCCGCCATCTGCTGTGCCAGGATTTCTGCCAGATAAGCACCCAGCAAGTTGCTGTGCTGTCCGATTTCCGATCCCATCTTGTACGTATAAGTAGCTGTACCTACGCTCATTTCGCTTGCACCATACAGGTTGTCATACTCAGCCTGTGCAAAGCTGATTGCTTCAGTCGATGCGTTCTGGTTCAGTGTAGCGTTGATAAACAGCGAGTAAGTCGTGAATGCATCTACCGTGAACACCACCTTTTCACCTTCTTCCGTAACTTCAGCCTCTACCCAGCTTCCGTTTACTTCCTTCATTGGCTTGATCTGAGCTATAACGTCGTCAGTCAGGTCGAAAGTCAGTTTGATAGGAGCCTTCAGCACCGCATTCGGATTGCTGCAACTGATGTTGATACCCATCACCATGAAGTCCTTGGTAGTAGCAGCCTTTGTAGCCACATAGTCCGTGCTGTATACTGGTGTTACGATGATTTCCTCACCCTCCTCTACAGCAGCAGCCGGAATAACGGTTACTGTTGTCACCTGAGCCTCTTCGTTGTTCTCCAGAGTTTCTGTTACTACTTCCACGCTGGTCTCTTCCGTCTGGCTTACGCTGACAGTTGTAGCCTCGTTAGACAGTCTGGTGTTCCATGCAGCAGTTTCGCCATCAGCCACCGTCACGCTACCGCTCATGGTCTGCTTGCCGTCCGCAATTGCTTGCATGGTGTACGTACCGTTTTTCACTCCTTCCAGCTTATACTCGCCGTTAGCGTCCGTCATGGCGGTCAGCATATCGCTACCCATCAGTGCGCTAACTCTAGCACCTTCAATCGGTTTGCCTCCTATGGTGGTAACCATACCACTTATGTTAGCCTTAGCCAGTTCTACCGTTGGCGGAGTCACGTTGCTGTAATCCGGATCATCGTCACTGCATGAGGTCATACCGAACGTCAGTGCCATTCCCAGGAGTGCAAGCACTCCAAAATTCATAAACTTTTTCATTGTCTGTTTTTGTTTTTAATGAATTGATTAATAAATAAATTGATAAATATTTGTATTTAAGTTTAACTTCGTTGATTTTCAATTCGTAAGTGTACTCAATTTATTAGTCGGCAAGGCTTCAGTTAACAAGTCTACAAGGCAGGGAACGCCCTGTTTAATCCCCTTGTCAACTCGTCCCCTTGTCAACTCGTCAACTATAACTTGAGCTTGCGAAGTTGAGTATATTGAGATGTCTGTTGATAAAGCCTCCTCTTCCAAACGGGCCAAAGGAAGATACTGCTCTCTTTCTGTCATGTTGAGCGGAGCGAAACATCTTTTTCAATCGATAATCAGCACTATAACAACTTTTCATTTTTCATTCTTTTACATCAACTGTATCTTGAAGCACATCCCTCCCGAGAAATACTTCCCATTCAGCAGCGATGCCTGCAGGAACAGATACTTCCACAGCTTGCAGTCCACCGCCGCATTCACCTCGTTACCCGTATATTCAGCTATGGCACGCCAATTCCTGGCAAATGCCGGCCGGTACGTGATGCCTCCCGCCACTCCTTTCCATTTCCGGTTGGGAGTCGTGTCGCGGAAGTAGCGGTAAGCCAGGTGCACCCCCAGCTCATGCCCGTGCTTCACGAAGTGCTTGCTGGCCGTTACGTAGTAGTTCTGGAAGTACGTCAGGTTCCCTTCGTACGATTCGATGGTTCTTCCCGGGTCCTGCGTACCGATGGCCACTGCCGGCCACCATTTTCCCTCCTTCAGCGGTCGCACCTTTATCGAGAAGTAGCGGTCCTTCATGTTATAGCCCACTTCTCCCGCATTGCTGATACCCTTCATCAGCGTACAGGTGTACGACAGCTCAATCCACGGAAACGGCGTGATGGCCAGAAAATAATCAGCCGTATGATACTTCGCTCCCTCGCATTTCAGGTTGTCCGGCGTAAACTCCCTGTTCAGGAAGAACACGCCTATCCGTGCCTCTCCCTCCGGAGCCATTTCCGCCGTCGGCACATGCACCATGCCCGTAATGCCGCTATATTCCTGTGCCCCCGCCGTCTTTCCCAGCACCAGCAGACACAGCCCTATCACTATTCTATAGATATCTATTTTTTTCACAATCGTTATTTTAAGGAGTTAAGGAGTTAAGAAGTTAAAGAAGTTAGAGCCAATACATTGACTACTCTAAACCTTAAACCCTCAACTCCAAACTTTTAATTTTTCACTTTTAATTTTAAATTTAAGCCTCCCTCAACCCTAAACCTTATTCACCACAGATTACGCAGATTATCACCCATTCAATCCTCAATCCGCTCCTCCCCCCTCTCCTTGGGAGAGGGGACGGGGGTGAGGCCAAACCATCCTTCCCTTTCGTTCTCCTCCGGATCCGTCCGATACACGGCGTTGGCATACGCATCGCCCTGCTGGTTATACGTCAGTCGGAAGTTCGTTGCCGGCCTTACGTTCACCTTCCGTCTCTTCAGCTTATAGGGTGGAATCATCATGATCACCTTGAATCCTCCGTTCGCCTTTCCCTTGTCACTATATTGTCCGTACACACCCACCGTGCAGTGCCTGAAGTGTCTCATCACCTCTGCCACCGCTCCGTAGTCCTCGTACAGAAACCGTCCGCCTCTTGCCCTGAATTGCGTGTTCCAGCGGTTCAGATACACATTCGCACCCACCAGTGCGATCACCCGTTCCGGCGTGCTGGCAGCCCATCCCGTAGCCATCGAGCAGAAACCCGTCAGGCCCGCCTGTGCCTCCAGTGCCAGTGCCCGGTTCACCACGTACATGCTCTTCGCATCCACGCCGTAGCGTTCGTCGTCAAACAGACCACCCGTCACCCTCAGGTACCACCGTTCCCCCCAGTGCGCTTCCTTCGACAGGGCCGCCATGTTCAGCCTCACCCGTTTGTAGTACGCCCCATACTGGTTCACCACCGGTACCATCGCCTGCGCCGTCGCCTGCCATCCTTTTCCCATGTTCCATTTCACGCCCGGCGTCAGGTTTATCAGAAAGTCATACACCCTTCCGTTATGAAACAGATCCCGGTAGTTGAAGTCCACCCCCATAAACAGGTCCACCTGACCCGCGGGGATGGCCGGTTGTGCCACTGCTGTCATCCGGCATACCCCCGTCAGCACAGCCACGATGCAAGCCAGCCTTATAAGTTCCTTTCTCATGCCCTTACCTTCGGTTGCTTCTTGCTCCTTCTCCATTCTCCCCACAGCAGTCCGGGCAGTGTCGATACAATGCCCCAGCAACGTTTCAGCTGCTTCTTCGGTTCCTTGTAGATGCGGTGCACAAACTCCAGGTGATGCTTCACCATCCATTCCGGCGCCCGCTGCACGTCCGTTCCGCTGTAGAACTTGAAGGCAGCCCCTACCGCTATCATCACCCCCCGTTTCAGGTGCGGTTTCAGCTTGCTCATAAAGATCTCCTGCTTCGGTGCTCCCAAGGCCACCCATACGATGTCCGCCCCGTCCTCCTCGATGGTGCGTGCTATCTCCGGGTAGTCAAAGTCCTCCACCTTTCTGAAAGGCAACTCTATGAACTTCATCCCCTTCACCTCCGGGTTCATCTCTGCCAGCCTGTTGCGTAGCCCGTCCAGCGTCTCCTGCGAAGTCCCCATGAAAATCATGCGATACTTCCGTCCCGCCACGATGTCCCTGAAGATCTGGCTTCCGCAGTACTGTTCATACCTTTTTCCATAGATCCACTTCAGGTACAGCGGCACATAGCTGCTGTCGCAGATGGCGAACATTCCCCCGTTCACCACCTTCAGGTATTCCGGGTTCCGGTTTGCGTGGTCCAGAATCACTCCGTCCGCCACGCAGATGTAGTCCGCCTTTCCTTCCTTCACCTGCCGGTCGATGCGTTCCCACACCGCCTTGCGGTCAAATTCATATCGGATGTTGAAATACGTTTGCATATTGATTATCTTTAGTTATCGAAACTTTGAAAATAAAATGTTTGAGTAGATTGTGTTAAGCATCATGGTACGAGATGGCACAAAACAGATACTTGCAAATCCTTAATTTTTACTCTGTGCAACTCTGTGCCCTCTGTGGTATATAAAAGTTTAAGGTTTACTGTTTATGGTTTAAAGCACCTATCATTATGTTGAATTATTCCTTAACTCTAAACCCTCAACGCTCATCCCTCATCCTTTATCCTTCAACCTTAACCCCTCAACCAATTCATTCCATTTCCCATACACCACTTCTGTTGCATACTCCTGCTGCAATTTCCGGAAAGCCTTTTCTCCCAGTTCTTCTACCATTTCCGGTTGTTCCCAAAGTGTAGCAATCTGTTGTTCTAAGTCAGCTATATCATTCGGAATAAATAACCGTCCGATAGCCTTTGCTCCTTTCCCGATGATTTCCGTAAATCCTCCATGATCCGGTCCAATTGTCGGTTTGCCATATTGGGCAGCCTCCAGAATTGCCATGGGGAAACCTTCATAGCATCGGCTTGGCATTACTATAAAGCGGCTGTTGCGAATAAAGTCTTCCAGTTCCTTTCCATGCAGATATCCCATGAAATTGACATTCTCCGAAATTTCTATGCTTGTGGCACTGCGTTGTGCTCCGGCAAAGCGAAACGCTATTTCCGGATGCCTGCGTGCCACTTCTATCAGCAGGTCAAATCCCTTTTCGTAACTCAATCGCCCGATGTATGCTACATAATCTCCTATCGAGGGCGTATAACTTACAGGAGCCTCCATGCTGTTGGGAATAACGGTAATTTTGTCCGCTGCAAATCCCGCTTCTATCAGCTTCTTCCGTTGAAATTCAGTGATACAAGCAAACCTATCTACACATTCACTGTATGCTTTGCTCAACCTTGCCACCGCATTGCGGGCTGCATAGCCCACTGATTTCAGCAGCGAGTGTTCGCAGTTATACCGCACGCATCCCCATTCATTCCCTTTTTCCAAGCATAGTTCACAAGGCTTCCCATCCCGCATAAACAGTCCCGTGGGGCAGATCAATCGGAAATTGTGTACGGTCATTACCACGGGAATCCCGGCTTTCTTGCATTCAAACAGTGCAGCCGGGCTGATAAAAGGGTACAGATTGTGTACATTCACCACATCCGGTTTCTCTCGTTGGAGTGCTTTCCGCATAGCTTTCACTCCACTTGGGCAATACAGCCCCGCACAAAATCCCCGTATTTTGCCTGCTAAGCTTTCCCGGCTTTCTGCGGTCGATTGGCGCAGTTGCGCCACTTCGTGTCCGTGTGCAGTCCACATGCCAGCCAGTCGGTCCACTACGGCTTCTTC
>ULQS01015946.1_pt1 | contig 24252 bp, 19 predicted proteins | sample 1954751 | NCBI WGS metagenome assembly ULQS01 (sample SAMEA4835662, study PRJEB28245) | human gut metagenome | biome: gut microbiome; material: fecal sample | place: Denmark | collected 2008 | reverse complement strand
ATTTTTCGAGAAAAAGGTGCAAAAAATTTGTGCTCCCCCGGCTCACAGGATACGGGCGTCCCTCCGCTTTTATCGTGCCGCCACCCGTCACGGGCGGGCAGCCATCCTCCGCTTCGGGACGCCCTCATTTTTCTCTTATTCGGGGAACTCCAGCTCGCACGCACCTACCGCACGAGCAGTCAAATGGGTACAGCTTTCTTCGCCAAAGGTCTCCCGCATTACCCGCAGAAAGCCCGCTTCTCGCTCTCTTGGCACCAGGGCCTGTATCGTCCCGGCAAAGCCGCCGCCGTGTACCCGCCAGCCGCCACAGCCGGTCAGTTCCCGCCGGCACAGCGAAAGTGCCAGTGCCAACCCTCGTTCATTCGGGTCAGCTGGGTAGATGTTCTGCAGCTTCTCCATCGAGGATTCCCCACTGGCCAGCATCTCCTCCAGGTAATGCTCCGCAGTGGGTTCCCGCAGAGCTGCCGCCAGCCGGGGCACCCGCTCGTTTTCCTCAAAGAAATGCATCGCCCGCAAAATTGCTCGGTCGCTCACCTTGCCGCGCAGGCCGGGCAGCCCCGCGTAAAATTCCGCCGGGTCTACCTCCCGCAGCACCCGGCAGCCAAACTGCGCTGCCACCGCTCTCATCTCCCGCGGGATGGCCGTGTAATCCTCAGTCAGGTCGGCATGGCTCCCACCGGTATTCACCACATACATCGTCATACCCCAGCGGGCAAAGTCGCAGGGCAGGCGCTCCACAATAGGGGCCTTCGGGCAAAGAAAATCAATGGCAACCGCGCTGCCCACCGCCGAAGCGGTCTGGTCCATCAGGCCGCAGGGCTTACCAAAGTACTCATTTTCGGCATACTGGCCTATACGCGCCAGTGCCACCGGCGGAATGGCCCCATCATTATACAGGGCATTCTGAATTTGCCCCAGCAGCAGTTCAAAAGCCGCCGAGGAGGACAGCCCGGAACCGGTGGGAACAACGGAATCGGTCACACCGGCAAAGCCGCCGGCCGCATACCCCTGCTGCCGCAGCCCGGCAAAGACACCTCTTATCATGGAGGGGGAATGGCCCCGCTCCTTTTCGTAATGGGTTAGGTCGCGCCAGTCCAGCGGGGGCAGCGGATGGCTCTTGCTGCCTATCTCCACCGGCCCCTCCTTTTGCGGAGATACGATGGCCAGCTTGTCCAGCGTAACAGCAGCAGCCAGCACCCGGCCGTGCTGGTGGTCGGTGTGGTTGCCGCCCAGCTCGGTGCGGCCCGGTGCCGAAAAGATGCGCACCTCTTCCCTTTCCCCATACAGCCTGGTAAACTGCTCCAGCAGGCGCAAACAGCGCTCCCGTTGCGGCAGCGGGTCATCGGTCACATACAGCCGGCACAGTGCCTCATCACAGACACCGCTCTGCAGGGCTTTTTTCCATTGGGCCGCAGTTGGCATCGTTCGTTCCTCCGTCAGTTCAGGGTAAAGCGCATCAGCACCGGGTTGTGGTCGGAATAGGTAAACCCGGTCTGCACATTCTCCAGGTAGGTCACCGTCACATTGTCGCTTACCAGGAAGCCATCCACAATAATGGTGAAGTTCCCCTCCTCATAGGGGATATCGCAGTTGCGGCAGGTGGGCTCCACCTTGCCGTCGGTATAGTTATCACAGCGGGTCAGTCCCTCTGGCAGCATCTCCGCGGGGAAGGGCTGCGCCCAGCCAAAGTCGGTCATCTCACCGCCATTCAGCACCTGGGTGGAGTTCCCGGTAAAATCATGGTTGAAATCGCCGCCGCACACCACATAGTTGCCCTTCTGGTATTCGGCCAGCATATCGCCAAACAGCATATTCATCTGCGCGGCCCTTATTTCATCGCTGCCGCCATAGGCCGAAAGGTGCACATTAAAGAGCACAAGCTCCTTCCCGTTTTCCGTGGGCACCCGGCTGATGGTATAGCACCGGTCCAGGTCAAGAAACTTGGAAAAGCCGGTGGAAATGGGCAGGCTGCGCCGCAGCGCACCGGTGATGCCGACACTGCTGAAGGTCACCATGCTGCTGTTGGAGCTGCCATGCGGCTGTGTCAGCGGATACATGAGGAACGCTGAATGGTAATTGACGGCATCCACCTCCGCCATCTGCGGGAAAGCCGCCCGCAGGATCTCCTGCTCATCGATATGGTAGCTGCGGGTGGAGTCAAAATCTACCTCCTGGAACAGGATAAAATCCGGCTCCAAGGAGGAAACCTCCTCCGCCGCGGCGTTGACGCACTCGGTCACGCTCTCGGGGCTTTCCGCCCAGGATTCCACCCCGCCATCCATAAAGAAGGTAAAATCATCGGTATAGGCGCCAAAGCCGATATTCTGCGTCACAATGGCATACTCCTCGCCCAGCCGCACCGCCAGGTCAGTCTCCTGGGGATTGCGGATCTCTAGCTCCTGGTTATCGGGGATGCGGTCATAGCTCAGCATCACATATCCCACATAGATAATGACCACCGCCAGCAGCACCGCCAGCAGAATCAAAAGCGCTTTCAGCAGTTTTCTCATGTTTCTTCTCCTCCCCACTTTCGTGGTTTGTTTTACAGCAGCTCCAACAGATCCTCTTCCTCCAGCGGCTCCGCTTTGGCCGTGTCATTTTCCCGGTAGCCAGTCATAATGACCCTAAACAGCTCCTTGGTGGAAGGCGGCGTATAGCTGATGGCGTTGGCGCCGGCCTCTATCGTCCGCAGGATGGATTCTTCGGTGGGGCCGCCGGTAGCGATGATGGGCACATCGGGGAACTTCTCCCGGATCTTCCGCACCACCCCGGCGGTACGCTCGGCAGCGGAAACATTCAGGACCGAAGCACCGGCCGCCAGTCTTGCCGCGATATCATAATTTTCACTGGTCACGGTGGCGATGATGGGGATATCCACCACCTTTTTCATCGTTTCCACCGTCTGGTTGCGCATGGGTGCGTTCACCACCACACCAAAGGCGCCCTGCGCCTCGGCATCCTTGGCCAGCATCACGCTGCGTATGCCGTCGGTAACGCCGCCGCCCACCCCGCACACCACGGGGATGGAGGAAGCGGAAATGATGGCGTCCATAATGACCTGCTGCGGTGTAAAGGGGTAAACCGCCAGCACCGCATCGGCATTACAGTTGCGGATGATGGCAATATCGGTGGTGAAGATCAGCGACTTCATCCGTCTGCCCATAATGATGATCCCACTGGCTCGGCGGATGACCGAGGGCAGGGCAAGGCTGTTATGATCCCGCAGCGCACTGTGGATAAAGGCTGGGGGCTGTCTATGTTCTTTCTGGCTCATGGGGTTCCTCCTTTGGGGTTGGGGTCGCTGGGTTTATATTTTATTTATTATACCATATTATCCAATAAAAAGAAAGCCCGGAGGGTGGCATCTCTCCGGGCATCTTCCGCTATTTGAGATAATTTTCCGTTAAGACTCAGCTTAATAGAAAGTGGCAATCTCCTGCTCCGGTTCCTCAGCCGGGATGCAGGCGCTGACCGCCAGCACCGGGCCGCGCTTGCCGTACACAGTGCTGTACTGGATATTCACATTGGCTGTCACGGTATACCAGCCGCCATTTTCCAGCTTTTCAGGGCTATATCCCGTGCAGGCCAGCCCCATAAAGGTGATATCCTCCACGCAGCAGGTCATCACATGCCGCCCGCACACAAAGCAGTTTTTCAGGCTGCGGTGCTTGGTCACCACACGCCCTTTAAAGCGCACCGTCTTGCCCTGGTACTTTTCCATCTCCTCGGTCAGGTCACGGTACCACACGGCAAAGTCCGCATCGGCGATCTCAATGATCGGGGCCTCAATATCAAAGGGCAGCGGGTCCTCTATCTCATCATAATCAAAGTTGCCGTCCACATAGTCATAGCCTATTTCGGTCCGGCGGCTCACGCCCCGCACCACCTTGTGGATCTCCATTTTATCGGCGCCCACCGGGGCCCGGTTCAGCAGCACCATCTCACAGCTGGTCAGCTTATCCACCATCAGGCTGCGCATATTTGTGTTGTAGCTTAGGAAGGTATTGTAATCCGCTATCATCACTTCCTGGTAGATCATCCAGCCCTGCGGCATCTGCTCGTACAGGCGCTGCAGCTGCCACATGCCGTTATATTCTATCACTACCCGGTCCACCCGGTGGATCTTCTGCCACTCGCCCAGCTTGGCGGTGGTCAGCTCCTCCTCGCTTTCGATGGGCAGGATATGCACATTCTTCATCAGCGGGTGAGAAAGATCGTATTCCTCCTCGCCCTCCTCACACAGCACCAGCAGGGTGTGCTCCCCGGCATTAAACTTCTTATCCTCCAGCGTTTCCCGGATAAAGCGGGTCTTTCCCCCCTCCAGAAAGCCGGTAAACAGGTAAACCGGGATCTCAACAGCTTTTGCCATTCGTCAGTCCTCCGTTTTTCAGTTCAGGTGGAACAGCGAAGTCAGGGCGTCCTCCTTCAGCTCGGCGCCGATGACGCACAGACGGCCGGTGACACCAGCAGCGCCATTACGGATCTCCACCTCACCGGGAACATAGTCAAAGTGCAGCCACTTGCCGTCCGTACCGGCTACAATGCCCTTGGCCCGCAGCACCTGGCCGTAATCGCCGGTATCCAGGGCTTCCAGCGCGGCAGCCAGCTCCTGCTTCCCGTAGGGGTGGGCGGTCTCTTTACCCCAGCTGGTAAATACCTCATCGGCATGGTGATGATGGTGATGGTGGTCATGTTCATGGCAGCCGCAGCCGCACTCATCGTCATCGTCATCCTCATCGTGATGGTGGTGATGCTCATGCTCGTGGTCATGACCATGATCGTGGCAGCCACAGCCGCACTCATCGTCATCCTCGTCGTGATGGTGGTGATGCTCATGCTCGTGGTCATGGTCATGGTCGTGGCAGCCGCAGCCACACTCATCGTCGTCATGATGATGGTGCTCGTGCTCCTGCTCCTCGGCCAGCTCCTCCAGAGCAGCCGCCAGGGTATCCCGGCGTTCCATGGCCGCCAGCAGCTGCTTGCCGTCCAGTTCGTCCCAAGGGGTCGTCACAATGGTGGCGGTGGGGTTCTTCTCCCGCAGCAGGGCCACACAGGCATCCAGCTTTTCCTGGCTCATCCCGGCCGTACGGCTCAAAATAATGGCGCTGGCATGCTCCACCTGGTTATTGAAGAACTCACCGAAGTTTCTCATATACATCTTGGCCTTGGTGGCATCCACCACGGTGGTAAAACCGTTCAGCACCACATCATGCATCTCCAGGTTCTGCACCGCCCGGATGACATCGCTGAGTTTGCCCACACCAGAGGGTTCAATGAGGATACGGTCGGGGTGATAGGTATCCATCACCTGCCGCAGCGCCTTGCCGAAATCGCCCACCAGACTGCAGCAGATGCAGCCGCTGTTCATTTCGGTAATGCTAATACCCGCTTCCTGCAAAAAGCCGCCGTCAATGCCGATCTCGCCAAACTCATTTTCAATGAGGACGAGCTGTTCGCCGGTATAGGCCTCAGCGATCAGCTTCTTGATGAGGGTCGTTTTGCCAGCGCCCAAAAAGCCGGAGAAAATATCAATTTTAGTCATAAAAGCATCTTCTTTCCATGAGAATTATTTGCCGATATAGTATTATACTACTTTTGTCAACTTTCTGCAATATCTCAGCACTCCCCATTTCGCATGTCACTTTCCGATAATAAGCACAAATTTTATATGGTTAAAAGGGCCACAGGATATCCCTATCCCATGACCCTCCCCACGCTCTTACTTCTATTGGGGTTATATTTCATCATCTTCGATCTTTTCCTCGGGCAAAACGATCCCCTGTGCGGCGAAGTACTCCAAAAGAAAATCAACAAATTCCTGTAGAGCTGAAGAATGTGGAAGATTTTTATTCCAAACGGCTTTTACTGCACAGTTCTGTGGCGGATTAAATGGCAGTACTGCAACATCATCCCAGTCCCTCACAAAATCCTGTGGAAGTAATGCACATAGTATACCTTTGGACACCGCTTCCCTAATAAGGGAGCTGGTGTTGGTGCACAAGCGGATCTGCAGCGGCCAATCTACCGGCAGCTTACTGTTCAGCACTGCAATAGGGCGCTGACGGATATCCAGGAAAGTCACTGAATCCTGCTGTGCCAGCGGATCATTTAATGAAGTGCAAAAAATGTTTGCTGTTGGATAGATATCAATGGATTCCATTGTATTAAAACGCTCTTTAATATCTAAAGGAGTCAATACAATATCTATACTGCCATCATTTAACCTTTTAATTGCATCGTAACTGGAAATCTCCAGCACAGAGAGTTTAATGTGTGGGTGCCTTTTCTTGAGCGCTTCATATATCTCCAGCGGGAAAACATTCCAGCAGGAAATTGCAAGACCCACCGTTAAGGAATGGTTTTCTCCTGTTTCCTTGAGGCTGCTGATTTGTGCCAATAGCGCCGAATAAAATCCCTTAAATTGCGAAAGCAAGTTACGGAGAGTCTTTCCATATTCGGTCAACTCCATACCATTTCGCCCGCGCACAAACAACTGAATGTCCAATTCATCTTCCAGTTCTTGTATCGCTCGCGAAATCACCGAGCGGGAAACATATAATTGCTGGGCAGCAGCAGTCACATTCCCTGCTTGACATACCGCTTCGTAAAATTCAATCTGTTTGAGGGTCACTGTCATCAACTCCTAAACTCTTGATAATCTTCTGCGGGTGATTAACGATGAAATACAAATACAATATTGCATTTGTATTATAACATTAATATGGAAGCAGGCGCAAGTATCAACTGTTTTTCAGGAGAGGATCATACACCATAAAGGCAGTAGCCAACAGTGTATATACCCCCATTAGGACATAGATCGGTGTAAACAACTTTTCCCCCGTTATAATTCCCAGCATATTTAAATAATAAGCCGATGCAAACCCGCCTAAATTGCTTACGCCTGTTGCAATTGCGATCGCAAGAGAAGATTGGTTGGGCGAAATATACATTCCCAATATGGCATAAGCTGATGTGATCAACAAAACGGAGGTCATTCCCATTATAGCAGATCCAATCATTAGAATTTCCGTCTGTTTTGCAAAGCCTAATATACCAGCACCTGCAGCGGCAATAAAGTATCCAAATACAAGAGTAAGCCGTTTTAGCTTATAAAAAATCTTTCCAAAGAAAAACCCAATGAGACAACCACTGGCACTATAAAGAGAAAGTGCTGTCGCTGCCACGGTGGCGCCTCCGGCATGGCGATGTTCAAACAACAATGAGATATTCATCAGGATAGGATAACTAACCAGCTGCTGCAGAAATAGCAGAAAAGCAGTAAGGGCGGTTGCGATCCTGCCTCGATGATCAAATCCTGCCGATTTAAGTAGTGAATGCCGATAACCGTTTGGTACCTCTGCTGTTACTGTCGGAGCACAGAAGCTTTCTTCCGGCTCTGGTTGGAACACCAAAAGAAGCAGGCTGAATAAACCGAGTAGATGCGCTAAAAAAGTATAGTTCCAGCCATACTCTGCCAACGAGCCAGCCACCATCTGTAAAAGAACTCCCCCGAAATTACTGATAAGATTACCATAACCCAGCATATCGGCTTGTTCTTTTCCGGTATAGTACTGCATAACAAGCGCATTTCCCAATGAGGCACGCAGACCTACTCCAATGCCAAAAACGGCACGGCAAACCAACAATACTGTAAAGCTTTCAGTTAAAAAGAAAGGTGCGATACCGCCTATCAAAAACAGAAGGATCCCTACAAGAGAGATCGTCCTATAACGAATCTTTTTGCCGGCAACGGCGCCTGCCCACAGGGTAGTCGGAACGATAAATAATGTAGGTAGCGTAGAAATCAGCGCATAATTATTTGACGGAAATTGTGCAGCCAGTTTAGCCATCGCAGGAGAAACCGTTGCAACCCCCATTGATGTAAAAAAAATCGCAAGCAGTGAGATCGACTGTAATGGTGAAAGAACCCCTTTTTTTGTAAAAACAAACATATTATACTTTACCTTCAGTAGATTTGATTAAATAGTGGTACCGAATATACTAATAGGGAAAAGCCCATGCATCAGCCGTAGGCTTTTCCCTATTGTATTCTATTGGGTCATCGTTCACATCTGCCGCAATTATCGCAGTAGCCCTTTGTCTTGCAAGCTGGCAGGTGTAGTATTTCATAGAAGTCTTCAGCAGAAAGGCCCGGCGTTCCGCCGTCAGAAACACCTTTTGAAGTCGGCTCCTTGGGCTTTTTTTCGTCATGGTCAGTCATGATGACACCTCATTTCATGTGAAATCTTCTATAAAAATGATACAATCGACCGTCCACTGCTGCAAATCGCAAACGAAGATGCGTGCAATCAGTGCTGCGGTGTAGCCTTGATCAAATTAGGATTGAGCTGCGCATCGCCGCCACCCTTAATGCTCTTGCTGTCGGAATCAACGATCTCTCCCTGATTCGCACCAAATTGGCGCACCCCGGAGAGATACCCTGCTTTTTCACGGGCATTTTTGGCAAGCTGGGTATAAAGACCGTATTCATGATCAACAACATTCTGCATGTAGGAAGGATCCGTATATGGGTTGCGGGGCAGCGGGACATCTTGATCGCGTGCCAAAATATCCTGAACCTTCTTGATGTTGACCTTATGCGCAGTGGTTCCATCTGCAATGGCAACGGCAGCAGCTACACCTGCGGCTTGTCCGGTGCCGACACACTGCGGAATCAAATTGACATAGTCGATCCCAATTTCATCAGCAGAGATATGGCGTCCAGGGCAAAGCAGATTTTCGGTCTTTTTGGGCAGAATCGCACGGTAAGGAATCTCGATGGGGCAGTTATCATTGATAAAGCTGATGGTGGAGTGCCATGCGATAACGTCCTCGTGCTCCTGCGGGAATGCAAAATCATTCGGGGTAATGACATATTCGCCGTCCAGACGATAGGAGCAACGGGTGCCCAACTGAGGTGCAATATCATAAAGGAACGCGTTGCGGAATGCAACGGGACACGCCTTACGCAGATACTCCAACGCATTGCGCATGGTATCACGGGTCTCCATTTCAGTCTCGGTCGCATCCTTCAGGTTTGAACAGTCACGTTCAGGGTGCCAGTTGTTGATCCAGCACACATCATTGGTAGGGCCGGGCAGCGGCGCCGCACGGAACCCGCAGACTTTGGAGAAGCCCTCATGCAAAGCAGCCGCGGCAGCATGATTGGTTTTTTTCCATTCGCAGAAAAGATCCCAATTGCAACCGCCGATACGCCAAACCAGCGCAGTAGTGGCGCAGCGAGTCAGCTTATCTGCCAGTCCAAAGTAAGGACAACCGGTCTGGCGGAAAATATCGCCGTCTCCGGTGGCGTCGATCACGATCTTCGCCAACACAGCCTTGCGGCCCTCCTTACTTTCAAAATACACACCCTTGATGGTGTCGCCATCCATAATAGGACGAGTCCCCCAAGAATGGCACATCACATGGATAGAATCCTTGTGCTCCAGCAGCATCTTGTCCATTTCGATTTTCAACTGGTTTGGCTCAAAATACACAGATCGAACCAGTCGTTCGGGCAGCTTCGCATTGGTACTAAAGCAATCGTGAATGTTCTTCCATGCATTGACAAGGACCGGATCCTCACAACCGATCTCATCGCCGGAGGGTCCAAGAACAGCACCCGGAATGCTTTCCATACGGGTGAACCATTCCTCCTGCAGTCCACGGACATACTGTTTGTTATAGAAAGAAAGGCGAGGAACCATAATAACATAGCCGCCGGTAACATCACCGCCCATGTAGCCGTAGCGTTCCATAAGGACAATGTTTTTACAGCCTGCACGGGCTGCCGCTACTGCGGCAGAATGACCAGCTGCACCGCCGCCAACAACAAGAAGATCACATTCGGTATAAACCGGAATTTCTCTCTCACCTTCAAATACAGTTTTTTCTTTTTCGCTCATATAAGGTTTCCTTTCAATAAAGAGGGGCTTTTTTTAGCTGGAGTGGGTCAATGCCTTATCGACCCACTCCATCGAGCTATGTTGAGCTATAATAATTACAGAATGTAGGTAAATGCCATGCCGCAAATGTAGCAGATGACCATGAACAGGACTGTCGTTTGAACACCCTTTGTCCAAACAAACTTCGGGGTAATCTCGGGGCGGCCAAGAATAAAGGCTGCGTTGGTGGAAGCTGCAACGGTCCAGAAAGCATAGCCGGAGCAGATATTCGATATAATCAGGATAACGTCGGGGTTGATTCCGGTGGTTGCAGCCAGACTGCAGACAAATGGTGTAACAACCGGACAAACTGCCATGGTAAGTACAAGACCGTTAGCAACCTGAGTAACAAGGGTAGAGAACAGGATTACAATTGCCATCAAGACCCAAATGTTAGCACCGCCGAACAGAGGGCTGAGAACCTCAACCAACCACTGACGGATACCAAGATTTGCGTCGGAGGTGACCTTGCCCAGCATGACCAGCGCACCGACCAGAGAGATCATTGTCCACATGGATGCTTCCGAGAGGCATTTATTAATAGGAACAATGGACTGCTTGCTGTCCTTGCGGCGGATCAAGGCGCCGATTGCACACATAAGTACCCAAATCCAGGAGTTGCCCATGAAAGTAAAGAAATAACGTCCGGGCGCTTCCTTCGGATAAACGGTTCCGATAAGAATATAAATTACCGGAATGATAATCATGGCAAGGCTTATAATCTGATCACGGTTGAAATGATCAGGGGTATTGCGCATGGCCTCTATTTCATTAAAATCCAAAGACTTCAATGGCTCCATGTTGACCCTATACACTGTCTTCATCAGAATCGTGTAAACAATCAAATAGATCATGGTGATGGAGAACATGCAAAGCATCCAGGTGCCTTCATTAAACGTGCGGCCGAAGGGCTCCATTGCAGAGTTGATCAAAGCGATGGTCATAACCTGCGGGGTCTTGAATGCAAAGAAGAAGATACCGGTGGCAGCAATGTAAACACCAAGCAGAGTCCACTTTACAAAGGGATCGTCTTTATCGTAGCCGCAAACATCACGAATGGATTCTACCAGTCCGAAGAACAAAATGTAGACGGGAGGGCCACCAATAAAGGCTGCAGCGACATAGGTGGCAAGGAACAGCATTACCATCGTCATAACAGGACGACCACGGCAAAGCTTGCTGCTCAGCAACTTTTTAGCCAAAACATTCATTGCACCCGAATCTCGCAAAGCCAGACACAGGGCACCGCAGAATACCAGCTGAACAGTAAAGACGGAGCCCAGCCATTCGCTCAACAAGCCGGAAATGTCATAATACCCATGGAACAGAGTGGCAAGTAGCGCCATCAGCGAACCGCTGAGCAAGTCACCGTTAAAGCAGGTGATAATGATTAGACCAATCAGAACACCCAGCATCTTTACACCAGTTACGGTAACTGTACTGAATGGCTTGACCAGATAGCCAAATAAGAGCATAAATGCCAAGCCAATGACCATGACAATTGCGTAGGTCGAATTGATCTTTCTTTGTTTTGTCATTTTTAAACTCCTACAAATTGATTCCATTTCCTATGCCGGACGTCCACAGCATAGCTTGCAAATAGCTTGCAATTAGAATATAGCATAGAAAGACACAAAATAAGCGATTTAATTCGACACAATACTGTTCATTTTTACTACAGGTGAAAAATGATGCGATTGTTGCTTTGTCTCTATTACACATATCGAGCACACAACTGAAGGGCTTGCTGCCTGCGATTCACAGACAGCAAGCCCTTTCGGTTGCTTGAACAATTTTTACTAAAATATTTTATCCAACTTTTTGGGGTCACTTCAAAATCTTACATCAATTTCAACAACTTTGGCAGGAAAGTAACCAAATCTGGGAAAACCATGATAAGTACCACCGCCGCAACATAAATAATAACGAATGGCCAAATCCTTTTAAAAGCTGATGCAGCGCTTATTTTGGCAACACCGCAGGCTATGAATAGATCTGAGCCAAAAGGCGGCGTAATGGTACCAATGCACATCCAAACAACAAATACTACGCCAAAGTGGACCGGATCAATGCCGATGGCCGTTGCAGCCGGTGCCAAAATGGGGGTAAGAATAACCAGAGCTGGAGAAACCGACATGAACATCCCCAGGAAAAACATAAAGATGCTGAACAGGCCATAGAACATAAGCGGTGTCTTGGCAATACCGATGATCCAGTTGCCAATAAGAGTCGGAATATTATTGCGGGTAAGTACGATGGCAAAGGTCGCAGCTGTCACAATTATCATCATAACCGCAGCAGATGTGCGAGCAGCATTAACAAATGTTTTGGGTATGTCTTTCCACTTTAGCTCCCTGTAAACAAATAGTCCGATGATTAAACCGTAAACCACTGCTACCGCCGCAGCCTCGGTTGGAGTGAAATAACCGCCATAAATGCCGCCTAGAATTATGACAGGCATCAACAACGCCCAAATCGCATCTACAAAAGCCTTCCACAGTTCCTTACCAGTAGGCTTAGGGGAGGTAATCATTTTAAACTTCTTGCTAAATCCACGTGCATACAGGCAGTATAGCAATATTACCGATACGGTTCCCAGGCTTTAGTTCTTCCAATGCACCTTTGATAATGCGACAGGAAACCTCATGCATCTTAATAAAATCCTCATTCGGCTCTCCAACCGATATGGTACACACCAGCTGTGTCCAATAGCCATTATACCGCGGAGTAATCTCCATCGATATACAATCGCCATGAGCTACAACACAATCAAACATAGTCGCAGCGCGAATACATGGAAGTTGATTATCCTCCAGTGAAAACCTCCCTGTAGAAATAAGGGTAAAGTTGTAGTCTGCCCCCATTCCCTGCGTTGCATGTTCCAGCTCTGCCGCCACCTGCTGCTCCGTCATGCCTGGCTTAACATTTTTCAGTACTTCTGCATAGCCCGCATCAGCCAATTTGCCGCATTGACGAATTAAAGCAACCTCCTCTGGGCTGTGGTGATTTCGGATACGAAATAGCGGTTCCGATACATCACACAGTACTAATCCGGGCATTTCTCTTTCCAGCGCCATACGCCATGATTGCGGCAGAATGTCCAAGCTGGTGCCCAAGCGACCGCTTGTTATTTCACTTTCTTTCAGCACATCTATAATCGCTTGAATGGGAGTTGTGCTTATCCTGCATTCAGTCACGATTCCAGCATTTTTCAATTCCCCGCAAGATATCTCTGAGTCTACAATACCAACGGGGTTGGAACATGGAAAAAACAATGCAGACTGCAGCCCGTAATACACATTGGCAGCCGTTAAAAAGCGGAAACAACCATACGCATTGGTTCCAACGCATCCATTTCCTATCGTCAACAACACATCTAGCTTTTCGTCCTGCATCAGACCTCTTACTGCTTCAACCCTTCTTTTCTTTTCCCCATCGCTGAACATCTGGCCTACCCCTCCACACTTTTAATTATTTTTAGGCTCTTGCCGTCCTCTGTCAAGCATCGTCCTCCTTCTACAGTCACCAAATAGGTATCCCCCCAGCAAAAACCGCAGTCATTTCCATCTTTCAATATAATTGGGCTAAGTATTACCGTCATATCTTTGGTCAGTTTTGTCTCATTTTCTGCAGAAATCGGTTGTTCCCGTAGATCCACCCCGCAAATGTACCCTTGAATGCCCCCAATAGTGTATCCTGCTGCCCTAGCTTCTTCTTCGATTTTTTGGGCAACAGTGCTTACCTTGTTCCCAGGTATTAGGAGCTTAGCCGCTGCGCTTATCCACCCGGCCACTGCCTCATGCATCGCTACCGCCGTTTGGTTTTCTTTCCCTACACATAAAGTGCGCAGCATTTGAACCCAATATCCATTATATCGAGGTGTGATAGCTGCTGCTATGCAGTCACCATACTTTACTGCCTTTTGAGAATTCGCAGCACTATGCAACAGGCCCATGCCGTTTGCATCGTTCAAAAAACCGCAGTTTAGAGTTGTAAGGGTTTCCTCTGCACCTTGCTTTTTCATGGCATAGTCCAACTCAGACACCAGTTTGCTTTCGGTTACATTATTCTGCACCGCTGCACATAGAGCTTCATATCCGCTTAGTGCCAACTCAGCACATTTCTCAACCAATCGACATTCTTCCCTACTGCGTTTCTTGCGGATTTCATAAAGATCCATCGTACAATCCACCCATTCAAGCTCTGGATATGCACTATGAATACAATCAAACCATGAAGCGGGAAGTGTTTCCGGGCAATAGCCAATTCGGCCATTGGTAATACCTCTACTACCTAAAATATCTACCAACCCCTCGGCCAATCTATCTCCTACCATCCTCACATCCCAAAAACCTCTCTCGTTCAACGCCTTCAAATGTGTTAGGCTACCGCAACATACCGTCGGGGTTTCATCGGCAACTATCACTAACGCTTGTCTATGGTAATAGACCCTGTTATCTACAAAGTATCTATAAAATCCGTACTCGTTAGTCGCCACAGATCCGTTACCTACAACCAAAATTGAATTTAGGTTCAACCTTTTCATTAGATTGTTCGCTTTTAGTAATGGCAGATATGTTGCTAATCACCTGCCGCGGGTATATTCTATATTGTTTTGCAACAAATAACTTTACTGACCTGGAAAACAGAATGGCCAGTCATCTTTCCATTTTGGCTTCAGGATTTTGCTGCAATAACGAGTAATATAGGTATGGGACGGTTGCAATTATTTGCAGCCGTCCCTTCATTATATAAAAAAGCAGATTTCTGCATGAGGTTCAAAAGCCTCGATGCAGAAATCTGCGGGTGTTACAGCACCTAGGCGCTGCGAGCTTTTCATCGGACATATTGTTGCCCTTTTGGGAGGTTGCTGTTCAAATTCCTTTGTTGAAGGTTTTTATTTGCTCTTACACCACCTGCAAAAGGTAAAATTTCAGATAGTCGGTCTCCGGAACCTCCGGCAAAATGGGATGATCCGGAGCCTGCTGCCGCGCCTCGATCTGCCGCAGCGTCACACCGGCATCCAGCGCTGCCTCCCGCAGCATCTTACGGAACATCTCATCGGTCATAAAATGGGAGCAGGAGCAGGTCGCCAAATACCCGCCGCGGGGCAGCAGCCGCATCGCCTTCCTATTGATCTCCTTATAGCCGTGATAGGCGTTTTTGGCGGTCGCGCGGCTCTTGGTAAAGGCAGGCGGGTCCAGAATAATATAGTCATAGTCGCACTTTTTCTCTTTGGCCATCTCGGTCAGCAGGTCAAAAACATCGGCGCACTTATAGTCCAGATTGGTCAGTCCATTGCGCTTTCCGTTTTCGGCGGCCAACTCCAGTGCAAAGGCCGAAACATCTACCGCCGTCACATGCTCCGCCCCCGCCGCTGCCGCATTCAGCGCAAAAGCCCCGGTATGCGTAAAGCAATCCAGCACCCGGCGTCCGCGGGCCAGCTTGGCCGCCGCCTGCCGGTTGTACTTTTGGTCCAGAAAAAAACCGGTCTTTTGCCCCTCGATGTAGTCCACATCATATTTTATCCCGTTTTCGGTAATGGTCACATGCCCGCTCAGGTCGGTTCTCAGCCCCTCCATCTGGTAGAAGCCCTTTCCTTGCTCCAGCCCCTCCAGCGTTCTTATGGTCACATCGTTCCGCTCGTAGATCGCATCAATCTGCTCGCCGTCCTCCCGCAGCAGCTCCACCAGCGCCCGGTACACCCAGTCTTTGCGGCGCTCCATACCCAGGGAAAGCACCTGCGTCACTAATATGTTTTCAAAGCGATCCACCGTCAGCCCCGGGAACTGATCCGCCTCGCCAAAAATAAGGCGGCAGCAGCGGTAATCCACCGGGCCCATCACCGTTTTACGGTAATTCAGCGCATAGCACACCCTCCGCCGGAAAAACGCCTCATCAAAGGTATCATTGGCATTGCGGCTGATGATCCGCACCCTGATTTTGGAGTGATCATTCACCCAGCCGGTGCCCAGGTACCGCCCTTTATTACTCACCACATCCACCATATCACCATTTTGGTAAGCGCCCTCCACGGCGGTCACTTCCTCCCCATACACCCAGGGGTGGCCGGCCCGCACGCTGCGCTCCGCCTTAGGGGTAACGGTAAATACCGGATATTCTCTTGCTGTCATAGTATCTCTCCCACTCGCTAAAAATCTCCCTTTATCATAGCGGTTTTTCCGCCAAAAAGCAACACTTGCTCCCCATTCGCAAAAGGTCTATAATCATGCTGTACGGCGGCCGCCAAAAGCACCCGCATGGCGGCGTCACTGCCCTTGACAGGCGCCAGCCCGCCTTGCGTCGGGCGCCAGCCTGCCTGCGGGCGTTCCTGGCCCTGTGGGCGTTTTGCTCGCCGCCTGTCCCCTGCTCCTGCACCACTTTATCACTTTCCCCAAGGAGGCTCCCACATGAAAACCGCCATCTGTTATTATTCCCGCCACCATGGTAATACCCTCAAGGTCCTGGAAGACATGGCTGAAGCCGCCGAGATCGATCTCATCGATGTCACCAGCCGCATGGCCGCCCGCCTGCCGCAGTATGACCGCATCGGCTTCGCCTCCGGCATCTATTACTCCAAATTCCACGATACCGTGGTCCATTACGCCGCCCAGTACCTGCCCGAGGGCAAAGAAACCTTTTTCGTCTGTACCCATGGCTCCACTGCCTGCCCAGAAAAGTATTATGCCGCCATCACCGAAGCAGTAAAGGCCAAAAATTGCTCCATTCTTGGCACCTTCTCCTGCCGCGGTTATGATACCTTTGGCCCGTTTAAGCTCATCGGCGGCATGGCCAAGGGCCACCCGGATGCGGATGACCTGCAAAGGGCCCGTGCCTTTATCCAGGCCCTGTAAAAGCCGAAAAACACCGGCAGTTCGCTCCCTGTCCCGCGGAGCTCGCTGCCGGCCTTTTCTTTTTTTATACGGCTTATACCGCGTACTGACTGGTATACAGCCGATAATAGAAGCCCTGCTTCTCCAGCAGGCCCTCATGGGTACCGGCCTCCACAATCTGTCCGTCATTGATGACCAGGATCAGATCGGCATCCACTATGGTGGAGAGCCGATGCGCGATGACAAAGCAGGTGCGTCCCCTCATCAGCTTATCCATCGCCTTTTGCAGCAATATCTCGGTACGGGTATCCACATTGGAGGTCGCCTCGTCCAGGATGAGCAGCCGCCGGTTGGCCAGCAGCGCCCGCGCGATGGTCAGGAGCTGCTTCTGCCCGCCGGAAATATTGATGGAATCCTCGCTCACCACAGTGTCGTAGCCCTGCGGCAGCGTGCGGATAAAATGATCACAGTAGGCCTCATCGCAGGCGGTGACAATCTCCTCGCGGGTCGCCTTTGGCTTGCCGTAGGCCACATTATCGGCCACAGTCCCGCCAAACAGCCAGGTATCCTGCAATACCATACCGAACAGCCCCCGCACATCCTCACGGCTCACAGCGGCTATATCATGGCCGTCTATCGTGATCTTCCCGCTTTGGATATCATAGAACCGCATCAGCAGGTTCACCAGCGTGGTCTTGCCCGCGCCGGTGGGCCCTACAATGGCCACCTTCTGCCCATGCTTTACCTTCACAGTGAAGTCCCGAATCAGCGGCGTTTCTGGATCGTAGCTGAAATTCACATTTTCAAAATCCACATCGCCCTTTATTTCCTCCGGCAGGTGCCCCTCGATGGGCTCCTCCTCCGGGGCGTCCTGCATCTCATACACCCGTCGGGCGGCGGCGCAGATGCGCTGGATAGACCCCAGCACCTCGGCGATCTGCTCCAGCGGCGCGGAAAACTGCCGGGAGTACAGCAGCACCGTTACCACGGCACCCACACCCAGGGCTCCCTGTACTGTTAGGTAGCCGCCGATGAGAGCGACCAGAATATACGCCAATGCATTGGCAGCGGTAATGCACGGTGTGATCAGTCCCTGCAGAAAGATTGCCTTTGCCTCAGCGTCCTTCTGCCGCTTGTTCGCCGCGGCGTGCGCCGCAATGGTGGTCTCCTCGTAGTTATATGCCTTCGTGGTCTGGTAGCTGGCGTAGCTTTCCTCCACAATGGAGTACATCTTGCCGCTCTCCTCAAACAAGCGGCGGAAATAGGTGCCACAGGCGGCGGAAATCCGGGAAGAAATCACGATGGATAGCGGCATCAGCAGCAGGACCGCCAGTCCCATTCGCCAGTTTTCCCGCAGCATCATCACAGCGATGACCACGATCTGCATAAAGCCCATTACTGTCACATCCACAATGTTGTGGATACTGCCGCCCATATTGGAAACATCCTCTTGAATACGGTCAATGATCTGTCCTGCCGGGGTCTTATCAATAAAGCTGATGGGCAGCCGGGATAGTTTATCCGAAAGCTTGATGCGCAGTGTGCAGGTATAGTACTTACTCACCACATTGTTCATCAGGACCATCTTTCCGGTGTCCACGATACTCTTCAGCAGGTACACCCCCGCCAGTGCCCCGCAGATCGGCAGCAGCGCTTCGGTCAGACCGGCTTTGGGCCGTTCTCCGGCCCAGGCATCGTACAGCAGCTGGATGCCCTGACCCAGGAGCTTCGGGGCGATGACGGTACACGCCACCACTATACCACCCAGCAGGGCGCCCAGCAGCAGCCAGCCGTAAATGGGCCGGGCGTCCCGCACCAGTCGGCGGAATACCTCCCAGGTGCTCATTTTTACTTCCTCAGTCGGTTTCTTTTTGCGGTTCATCGGCGCTCACCTCCCGTCTGGGAAAGATAAATCTCCCGGTATACCTTGCAGCGCTCCAGCAGCTCCCGGTGGGTGCCGCTATCCACCAGCCGCCCGCCGTCCATTACAAAGATCTGGTCGCTGCTCATGGCGCTGGTCACTCGCTGCGTCACCACGATCTGAGTCCTCCCGGCCGCCTTTTCGGCCAGCGCCCGCCGCAGGTTCGCCTCGGTCATAAAGTCCAGCGCCGAAAAGCTGTCGTCAAAGAGATAGATCGGCGCGTTTTTCAGCACAGCCCGGGCAATACTCACCCGCTGCTTCTGCCCGCCGGAAAGGTTCTTGCCGGCCTGCTCCAGCCGGTGGTCCAGCCCCTCCGGCTGCGCTTTGATGTAATCCGCCATCTGGGCCACCGCCGCGGCTTCCATCAGTTCCTCCTCGGAAGCGCCGGGGCGCCCCATGGCGATATTTTCCCGGATGGTGCCGCTGTAAATGCCGGCGCGCTGCAATACACAGCTGATATTGTGCCGGATGGTACGACGGCCTAGGGTGGCGGCATCACGCCCGTCAAAGTAGATCTTCCCCTCGGTGGGCAGCCGGAAGGCCATCAGCAGCTGCACCAGCGTGGATTTACCGCTGCCGGTCCCGCCGATGATAGCTACCTTCTGTCCCGCGGCGATATGCAGCGAAACATCGCTTACCGCCGCGGCGTCAGCACCCTCATACCGAAAGGTCGCATTCTCCATGCGGATGTCCCCGGCAAAGGTGATATTGTCTTCCTCCTCGGCGGTCTCGGTCATCATGTTGGCGTCCATCACTTCACCGATGCGGCCCGCGGCCACCTTGGCATGGGGGTACATCACTAGGGCAAAGGCCGCCATAACGATACCGTTCATTACCAGAGCCACATACTGCACCATGGCAAAGATATCGCCGCCGGAAGCGGTGGAAATCCCGCTTTGCATCCGACTGCCGCCAAAGTACAGGATCGCGACCGCCACCAGGTTCATCAGGGCGATGGCAATGGGCGCCACCAGGCCCATCTTTGTATTCGCTTCAATGATATGCTCGGCCATCACACGGGTGGCCTCGGCTATGCGGCCCTGTTCCTGCTCCTCCCTGTTAAAGGCCCGGATGACGCGGATGCCATGCAGCCGCTCCCGCACCAGGTCATTCTGCTTATCGCAGAACTGGTCGCTGATCTTCCACAGTGGCTCCACCCTGCGGCCAATAGCCAGCACCAGCAGCGTAATGATGGGCATAGCCACCAGGATAATGAGCGCCAGCGTGCTGTCCTTGGAAAAGGCCAGCACCACCCCGCCGAAAAACAGCACCGGAATGGTGATGATGTTGCTGGAAAGCATATCGGCCACCCAGGCCAGCGTCCCCACATCGTGGGTGGAACGGGTAAGCAGCGCCGAGGTGCCGATGCGGCTGACCTCTTCAAAGGTCAGGGCATTCACGCGGCCAAAAACCGCCGTGCGCAGGTCGGCGCAGAAGCCGGAAACAACTTGGGTGCGGCACCAGGTACCGGCCGCCACCGCCCCCAGCGAGAGCAGCGTGACCAGCAGCATTCTGCCGCAGCAGCGCAGGATATAGTCCCAATCGGAGGTGTAGATGCCGCCGTCCAGGATATCACTCATGATGGTGGGCAGCAGCAGCGAACAGACGCTGGAAACGGCAATCAGCAGCATGCCCAGCAGCATTTTCCCTCGGTAGGGCTTAAGATATGGCAAAATTCGTTTCATAATTTCTCCGTCAGTTTATGGGTTCCGCTCTCTCCCCCGATCTTGAAAAAAGGCGCAAAAAGGCCGGGAGCAACAGAAACTCCCGGCGAGCGAAATAGCACCTTGGTTCAGGCGGACTTACAGAGAGAGCTGCTGTGCAGGTATTCGGTTGATTCCAGTGCGGAACTTGTTCATCTTGTTGTTGTGCAAAAAGTACATTTCAGCAGCTCCTTTCTTTCATATTTGGCATCGAAAAGAGTATAGCATACCGAAGGTTCGATTGCAAGCACTTTTTCCCGTCCCTGCATTCCGGCGGCACGCCTCCGCTTTGTCTCGGGGCGCCGTTTGTGCCAAACCGGTCACCCCTCGCCCGCTCCGTCGCGCCGCCTGCCTTATCTTTCATTCCACCAGGTACCCCACGCCAAAGCGGGTGCGGATAAACTCGGAAAGCCCAGCAGCCTCCAGCTTTTTACGCAGGCGGTTCACATTCACGGTCAGCGTGTTTTCATCCACAAAGCTGTCGGTCTCCCACAGCCGCTGCATCAGCAGCTCGCGGCTCACTACCTGGCCCTTGCGTTCCATCAGGCACAGCAGGATGCGGTATTCATTTTTGGTCAGGTCGATGGCTTTTCCCTCATACTGCAGGGTCTGGTCGGCAGTACTCAGCACCGCTCCCCGGCACTCCGGCGCCGGCAGGGCAGTCTCCAGCCGATAGCTGCGCCGCAGCATGGCCTGCACCTTGGCCACCAGCACACTACCGTCAAAGGGCTTGGCGATGAAATCATCGCCGCCCATGTTCATCGCCATCACGATGTTCATGTTGTCAGCCGCCGAGGAGATGAAAATGATGGGCGCCGCAGTCCTCTGCCGCAGCTGGCAGCACCAATAGTAGCCGTCGTAGCTGGGCAGCTTGATATCCAGTAGGATGAGATGAGGCTGATAGGTCTCGAACTCCCCGGTGATGTTGCGGAAATCCTGCACCTGCCGCGCCTCCATCCCCCATTGCTCCAGCAGGCTCTGGATGCCCTCGGCAATGCCGCGGTCGTCCTCCACAATGAGTATTTTGAACATTTGGCCCCTCCTCGCTATGCGGTAAATCTCTCCTCCCAGTATCGCACATTCCGGCTAAAAAATCCACCCGAAGATGTTTAAGATTTCTTGATTTTTATGGTCACAAGCGGCATTCCGGGACGCTGCCCGCAGTCGACTGCCCGACGAAATCAGCATAACGCTGTCCCGCCGCAAATGCCAGCAACAGCTGGTTGAGTGGGGCAGATTCAACCATCAATTGAGCCCATGATCGCAGAGTCACCCAAAAAGCCCTCTCTGGCCGGACAGGGCTCTACTTTGCGGCAATTGGCCTAATTTACAAGAGCATTTCATATCCAACAAATTCAGACTTCCAGCTCGTCCTCCATCGGAGGCAGCTGCTCCTCCGGGAACAGGGCGGCAGACTGCTCCTCCGGCAAACTGGCCACCCCCCGCAGCTTCCGCTGGATCTGCCGGGTGCGGACACCGACCAGCTTATCCAGCTCGCTGCTGGCCTGCTCCAGCCGGGTTTGGGTCATGGTCAGGGCATCCGCAAATTTATCAAACTCGGTCTTAACGGCGCCCAGGATATTCCAAACTTCCCCGCTGCGCCGCTGGATGGCAATGGTCCGGAAGCTCATTTGCAGAGAATTGAGCAGAGCTGCCATAGTGCTGGGGCCGGCAATGTTCACCCGGTATTCCCGCTGCAAAGTTTCCACCATACCCCGGCTGACCACCTCGGCATACAGCCCCTCAAATGGCAAAAAAAGGATGCCGAATTCGGTGGTCTCGGGCGGGCAAAGGTACTTTTCGCGGATATCCTTGGCTTCCATCCGGACGGTAAGCAGCAGCTGCCGCACCGCCGCTTGAATCGCCGCCTGGTCACCGGAATCATAGGCGTCCCGGAGGGCAGCGTAGCTATCCCCAGGGAATTTGGCATCGATGGGAAGCCAAATAAAGCTGCCATCCTCCGCAGGAAGTTTGACAGCGTATTCCACCACATTGCGGCTGCCGGGAACCGTTGCCACATTTTTGCAGTACTGCTCCGGAGTGAGAATGTCCTCCAGGATAGCGCCAAGCTGCACTTCCCCCAGAATTCCACGAGTTTTCACATTGCTGAGGACCTTTTTGAGGTCGCCGACGCCCTGGGCCAGCGACTGCATTTCACCCAGACCGCGGTAAACCTGCTCCAGCCGGTCATTCACCAGGCGGAAGGATTCGGTCATGCGGTCATTGAGGGTTTTTTGCAGCTTTTCATCGACGGTTTGGCGCATTTCGTCCAATTTGGCATTGTTATCCTGGCGAATGGTGGCAAGCTGGCGTTCCATGGACGCACGCACATCCTCCAGCGCGCGCGTGGACTGCTGGGAGAATGTGGATAGTCTATTTTCAAACTGGGTGAGATGCTCCAGCAGGGCCCGGCTTTCGCTTTGCGACTGGGACTGCTGGGACTGCATGAGGTACTTGCCGAGGGTGAGAATATCGGCCTGCACCGAACGCTCCAGATCGCTTTGCAGGCGCTGGAGCTGGGTGGAAATATCATTTTGGCAGGACTTTTTGACCTGCGTAAGCAGGTAGATGAGCAGAGCAAGGATGAGGACGGCCGCCCCCAACAGCACCCAGCCCATGGTTTGCTGATCCATAGGTTTTCTCTCCTGAATTTGGCCAAATGCGAACTGTTGTTCTTCTACGATTCCCATTGTAGCACAAATGTTCGATGATGTAAAGGGACGAACAAAAGTTTGTATGAATGAACGAAAATTCTACCATTTTGGGGGCTTGACAATGGGCATGGTGCATAGAAAAAGCCCCCCGGTGGGGGGGACTTTTTCCTTGAGAAAGATCTTAATCCTTGCGGAGAATGATGGCGGAGCCGGCGAGCGCGAGGGCCGCGGCGGCGACGGCGACAGCAACGAGGTCATTGGCGCCGGTGGCGGGGTTCTTCTGGTCATCGGTCTTGGGGGTGTCCCCGGTGGGGGTGTAGATGATGATGGGGGCATTGTCCCTAATTACTTCAGGCTGTTTACCCACAGCATTTGCCTTTACGGAAGTATTCGCTTTAACTTCAAATGTGCTTTGTTTTTCGCTGTTGCCGGACTTAACGGTTACATCCTGCTTCGTAACAATCTCGGCATTGACATTAAAAGAGGATTGCCCATCACGCTGATCGCCCAGCAGGATATCGCCATTGGTGCCGACAGTGCCAGTAAAGGTATTGTTTTCAATGGTTGCATCCAGAGAGCCATTGCCGCTGTTAACGAAGCGGACCGGGGCTGCAAATGCACTCCACTCACCCGTATCACCGCAGCTGGTGAAGGTGCTGTTCTTCACGGTGACAGTCTGTTTGCCATTTGCTTTGTGATTGAAGTTTACGGGAACTTGGCCACCGTTGAATGTGCAGTTATCAATGACAACCGTACCGTCCGCATTAGAGTAGAGGGCAGTTGCCTTGGTGAGAAAGTCGCAGTCTGTTACAGTGATGTTATTGACACCGGCAGTACCGCTGATGTATACACGCTGCAAATTAACGGGGGCTTTTCCATCACAATTGGTGAGTTTGATATTCACTGTATGGTTTGTATGCCGCTGGCCCCAAACGCCGAGGTTATAAAGGTTGGAGGCTGTGATGGTGATATCCTTGTCGAGATAAACACCATCATTTTCGTCCTGTACACCAGTAGCGCGGTTAAACTTAAAGGTGTCAACTTCGAGGTCACATTCGCCATCGGAAATATAAGCGCCGTTGCCAATAATGGTAATATTATCCGCAACATGTCCGTGTGTCATTTTGCCGACATCGGAACCAGGGCGGCAGGTGATGGTGATATCACCATTATTAGCCATATAAGCGGCCTTTAAAG